>ERZ808242.464-NODE-464-length-29376-cov-10.294499_pt1 | contig 29376 bp, 24 predicted proteins | sample MGYA00521244_ERZ808242 | MGnify/ENA primary metagenome ERZ808242 (study PRJEB31516, sample SAMN03275573) | gut metagenome | biome: mammalia-associated habitat; material: feces | host: Papio cynocephalus | place: Kenya | collected 2012-07-27 ... | reverse complement strand
CTCGTGCCAGTTGCATTACATCTTTGTCAATACGCACTTCTTCGGATGCTTACGTTGCCTCTATGCGATCATATTCATTGGCATGCCGGATGGTCACTTCATTGTGAGATAGTGGCGGCGGAGTGGCTCGGGGAATTTCTCGATGGAGTAACGGAGCATGGTGCGAGGCATCGAGGTGGCATATTCATCAAGGAAGGCCTCAAGGCGATGGCTGTCGCGCTTTCCGGCTTCGCGCAGCATCCAGCCCACAGCTTTGTGCATAAGGTCGTGCTTATGGCCCATCAACTTGACAGCCAATGCGTAAGTGTTATCGAACTCGCCGTTTCGGATGAGAGTCAGTGTGGAGACGATGGCGATTCTTTGCTCCCATAATGAGCGGCTGTCTGCCAAGGAATATAACAGTCCCCGCTCCTCCGGATGCTTGGCAAGGTACCCTCCGATGATGGTCGGGGCTGTCAGATCCACCAAGTCCCAGTTGTTGATTCCGGCGGTGTGCGCCAGATAGAAGTCCACGATTTCTTTTGGAACGGATTTCCGGCATTGGAGCACAAGAATCAAAAGGGCGCAAAGCCGCACCTCATGCCACAGTGATCCAAGAAGTTCCTCGATTTCTGCCAGGGAAGCGAATGTGTTCTTTTTCGCTACCTCCCTCACATCCGGAACGACCACACCAAGGAAACGGTCACCTTCACCGTATTCGCCGGCACCGCACTTGAAGAACCGAGGAAGCACCATCCGCTTTTCCTCGGAATGAAGCGCCTCCAATTCCGTAGTCACTCTTTCGGCAAACTTTCCCGAATTTGAACTGAAGTCATTCGCGGCTATTGTTCCCATGTCACCGAGTGTCATCATCATGTTGAAATATTTCTGAATATTGGTGCAAGATTTCAGTGCGGCGGGATTATGTTATACGTAGCCCCGCTGCTTTATTTAGACTTAAACTACTCTTTGCAGAGCATTATCTGCTGGATGAGGTGATCGGTTGACTGCATCCCGAGCGAGCCGATACGGCCGAGATTCCTGATGGTTTTCTCGATGTCCCTGTCGATGATCCCGTCGGTCTCCTTGATGCAGGTCCCTCTCAGGGCCAGGACACATGACTGGACTGCGCAGGCCACTCCGGAGGCAACTTTCATGGCGCACCCGACCTTGGCACCGTCACAGACCATCCCGGTTATGTTGCCGATCATATTCTTTATCGCCGAACAGACCTGCTCGTAGTTTCCTCCACGAAGGAACACGATTCCGCAGGCAGAACCGGTCGAGGCGATCACGCAGCCGCACAGGGCAGATAATTTTCCGAGATATCCTTTGATGTGGATCGCGACCAGATTGCTGAGAATCAGGGCTCTGGCCAGCCGCTCGTCATCGACATCGTATTTCAGCGCATAGGCTATGACAGGCATGCTCACAGTGATGCCCTGGTTTCCGCTGCCGGAGTTGCTCATCGCCGGAAGCTTGCATCCAGCCATCCTCGCGTCCGAGGCGGCTGCTGTCATCCCCATCGCGAAGCTGATGAAATCGTCTCCGAAGACCTCCTGCTGATTCTCACGGATGGCCTTGCCGACATTGAGACCGTAGTCGCCGTTCAAGCCTTCACGTGCGAGTGCGAGATTCAGGTCCCTGTCCGCCAGAATGAATTTGATGTCCTCGAATGCTGCGCTTTGGGCGAATGAATATATTTCCTTGACAGTCAGATTGTAATCCAATGTACATTTGACTGGTGTTGTTTCCCCGTCACTGCCTTTCCTGAAGTCCGAGACGGTGGCGTCAAATCCTGTCTCCACAATCCTGTCGTGATCGTCCTCGATGACCGCCCAAGCCTTGTGCCCGGCAGAAGTCACCGCGACTTTGACGTATAGCATCTTAGGACTGGCCGCGACCTTGATTCGCACATTGCCTTCGTCAACCAGTCCTTTGGCTGCTTCCACGTCCTTGTCTGTCAGATCTTTAAGGACTTCGAGGTCATACTCGCTCCTTCCGCAGACCGCTCCGAGCGCCGAGGCTATGTAGAGGCCGACCATTCCGGTTCCAGGGATTCCGACCCCCATGCCATTTTTAAGAATATTCCCGCTTACATCCACGTCAAGTTCATATTCAGAGAGTGCGGGGACTTCTGTTTTCAGGATTTCCGTGGCTTTGGCGGCGGCCAGCGCGACAGCGATAGGTTCAGTGCAACCTAACGCCGGCTTGACTTCCTTGTGCAGGAGTTCGATGAATTCGGATTCTCTTGGAGTCATAACTGGTTATTTGTCAAGATATTTCATTATGTCCTTAATCAAGGTTTCCAGACAGGCCTCTTCCTTGATGACCTCAATCGGGAAGCCTATGCAGACAGTTCTGTAGCCTTCTCCCTCGAAACAGGTTCCGGCTGATATTTCAGTGTCGCTGTAGCGCAGGAAAGACTGGGCCTTGTCCGATGCCGGCACGATTCCATCAGGAGTCTCTACGCAGTAAATGAACGGGTTGCGATCTTTATGAAACTGAATTTCCGGTGTGCCGATGGTGATGGCCCCGTTATCCTTCGCTTTCACAGTGGCATTGCGGCTGGCGTAGTTGGTCATCCACCTGTAGCCGAGGGTTTTCTCCACGAATTCCTTGGTCGAAGCGGTGTAGACGCTGTCCTTGTGGACAGGGTAGATTCCGTCCCAGACATCGGTGCCGATGTTCGCTCCTGAGACGAGCACGTTCCCGCCATCAGTGGTGTAGCGCTTGATAGCATGCTGCAGACCGGTAGGGAACACCTGAAATCTGTCCGCTACCTTGCCGGTGCCGACAACTGTGGTTATCTGCTTCCCGCAGATGAGATCCAGAGCCACATCGCTTTGTGCCAAAGTCCTGTCTGTCGAGAATGCCGCCACGCTTGACGAGTGGAACGCATATCCGGCCGCCATCAGAGCCTTGCCGTGAATCCCGCAATAGTCGAACGTGTTGCCGGCGAAGACTTTTCCGGCCTCGTCGGTCCATGTTGCCCCGAATCCAGGGTTGTCATCATCCAGCCAAGGCAGATTGCGGCGGAACTGGTACTGAGGACCTATGAAATTGATTTCCCTTACGTATGGCACACCAGCGTCAAGGTCTGCGTTGAATCCCGCATATTCCGGAGAGTCGAACCATGCCGGCGCGGAGACTCTGGTGAAGTTGTTGACAACCAAGACACTCTTGCCGTTGCCTGATTCAGGGATACCTACGCTGAGAGTCTCGGAAGGGAAACTCTTGCCGCCATCGTTGAATGCTGTTATGCGGTAGCTGTAGATGTGCCCCGGAGTGATGGAGACTTCAGTCGTGATTTCGTTTCCGGAGATTTTGACGCCATCCAGAACACGGCCGCTGTCAAACGCTCCATCATCAATTCTTGTCTGAAGAATATATCCGGTAGGGATTGCCGTAGCCTCAAGAGAATCAACAGTGGCTTTCCAGCTCAGTCTCACAGAACCGGAATCAGTGAATGAAGATGCGAAGGAATTGACCGGAAGCGGCTGGACGGCATATTCGCACCCATAGCGTGCGCTAAGGTATTTCAGCATGCCCTTGTAGACAGCGCGGCTGACCGTGAAACGGAACGAAGGATCAAGCCCGAATTTCATGTCGGCGAAATTCTGGTGGGAAAGAAGCTCAAGCAGCATCGCCGGAACAGTGGCCGTGCGCGATTCGCTGTAAGAACGGTCCCACAGACCTCTTCTGCTCCATTCCGGATTGAACTTCCTGCGTATGTCGTTCACGATTTCTGTCTGCACAAAGTCCGCGTACATCCTCTGCTGAAGCCTGCCCTCCCCGTTGGCGAACTTGTCGCTCCCGTCGCACATCAAGGTGTAGATTGATAGTGTTCCTATGATCGAATCGTTCGGAGTGGTTCCAGCGTCGGTGTGGAACGCGAATGAAAGGTCTATCGGAATGTTCAGACCTTCAGCCTTTGGGTTGGTCCTTGACCCGCCTGACATCCATCCTACCCACGCTCCGCGGTCGCCGAAGTCGGATGTGTAGTCGTTGTCGTGTTTGCTCAGGATTGTGGAATCGACTCCGGCCCATTGCATCCAGTAGAGCGCCCCTTCCGTGAAAGACGGCATTCTGGAGGTGAGATATTCATTGGTAGGTTGACTTTTAAGGCCTCTTGCTATCTTGCCCATGCCGCCGCCGAAACGCACCGCGTCCGCTGTTATCACGGCATTTCCCGGGACATCATAGCCTTTGGCCACACTGTTGTCCAGGATGACGCACCCGTCAGTTCCTTTGTCAAATTCGAAAGTGCCGAGGTAAATCCACGTTCCTCCTCCCATCCTTTGGTTGACGATGAACTCACTGTCGCCTCCAAGATGCCGGACTGTGTAATGGGCGCACGGTGTGCTGTGCGGAAGAGTCTTGTAGGAAATGTAGACTGAATATTCCCCACGCTCGGGAATGTCAGGAGTCCAGCGCGCCTCTGCTGCCTTGTCCTTTCTATGCTCCGCACACTCGGCTTGACGGGCCGTTCCCATCCGGAATGGATTCTCCAACAATGAATATGCAGCCTTGGCATCCGCGAACCCCACCCCGGCATCAGACCAAGTGCCTGCCTCTGAATATCTTCCCTCGATTCTTACACCTTCTCCCCGTCCTTCCTCGAATGCCGGGTCATTGTCCGCGATGACCTCATTGGTCTGCGGATCCCTCTCACGCGGAGTCATCACATAGGCTCCAGCGTTCTCCAACATCGGAATAAGGAACGGGAGCACATAACTCTGTGTGTACATGTCCTCGACGGTCTGGAACATCGGCGCGCGCTGCCATTCCCACCGGTCTGTTTTCTCCTCGAAGTACCGTCCGTGACTCTGCCATAGAGCGATGTTGCGCCCGGCCAGTCCTTTTATGAAGTCAGGTTCCCCGACAGGGGTCACAAACGGATGGACATTGCGGAAATCTTTTGTCCTGAATTTGTTATCTATTGGCGAGCCATCGCTGTTTATCTGTGGCACAGCGTAGGATTCCAGCCTGTTTTTCCCTATGAACAGATTGCCGACATCGTACTTTGAACATGATTCCGGCATCAGGCCGACGAGCGTCTTTCTCAGCCACTCCACATCTTTTGCCCGCCAGGGGAAGTCCCCCATGCCCGGCGTGAAATAGAAGTCCATAGAGTAGCCCCTTCTGACCACTTTGTTGGCCTTGACGACCGCCGAAACACCTGTCCTTCCCACCATCAATGTCTGAAGAGAATCGATCATGTTCTTGAAATCTTTGACAGTCTGGGCACAAATGCTTCCGGACAATGAGCAGATAACGGTGATTGTCGCTAATATTCTTTTGAACATGCCTGTTTTCCGAGTTTATTGATGTACAAGTCTATTATCAGAATGATTACAGATGATATGGCAAGGGAAATGGTGTCCGCCGCAAAGTCTAGGACATCGCCGCTTCGGTAGTCGGTGAATGATTGGCCAATCTCAGTCCCGGCAGCGATCAGGCAACCGGCCAGAAAGACTATTCCGACGACGGAGGTTGACCGTTGCTGTTTTTTTCCGCGGAAAGCTAAATAGCAAAGGAAAGGAAATGGGAAAAACATCAGGAAGTGCACTATCTTGTCCATCGGGATATCAAGAAATGTGTCGGCACCGATTTCAGGAAGGTCACTGAAATGCCCGAAACAGCAATAGGTTACCGCCCCCAGATAGATCAAAAACAGCAGAAATCCCAGGATGTTTCTCTTTTTCATGGTCTTGTCCCTATTTCAAAATCAGTTCTCCAAAGAATTCAGGCCTGTGAAAATCCGGTTTAGGAGTCTTGATCGGATTCCAACTCAAGAAGTGTGGATGTCCGGTGAGGTCTCCACATTTGTAAAAGTTGCCGCGAAGGCTGACCGGCAGGTTATCTCTGTCGATTCCTATCAACTCGAACGGAATCAGCATCGCCACAGTCCAGCTGAAGATCCTGTCATTGATGTTTACGGCCTTGCGCTCCAATGAACTGTGCCTGATGACACTTGCCAGAAGCTCCGGCTGGATGAGGGTCTTGTTGATCCGGCTTGTCCTTTTTGAAGCCAGCAGGGATCCGATGCAGGTCAATTCGAAATTGTAGTACGTCCCGTCGTACGGATCCGTGACAAAGAACTCGCAGCAGCTGTCTTCCCAGCTGTTTCCGTTGTCTTCCAGGGCCGTGGCGCGGAGATCAAGCCCGCGCACGTGGAACATCACCGCGAGGTGGGTTCTTGTACGGGCGATCGATCCGTTGCAGTCAGGAATGTACGGAGCGTCCTTCGGCCAGTTGCATTCGCAGACTGCGAACTTTGACGCACCCTTTTCCATCGCAAGGTCAAGCTCTTGCATATTCATAGTTTCCAGCCCTTCCAACAGAGGGACCCTTATTTGTCTGACAACGTTTTTCATTTCCTTCCTTGAATATATTCATTCAGGCTATAGCGCCTGCATGTCGTTGAGTTTCTTGTAATAGCCGTTCAGTGCCAACAGCTCATCGTGTCTGCCGCGCTCCACAATGTGCCCCTCGTCCATGACGATGATTTCGTCGGCGTTGCGGATTGTCGAAAGCCTGTGGGCGATTGCGATCGTGGTCCTTGTGGACATCAGACGGTCCAGAGCCTCCTGCACGATCTTCTCGGATTCGGTGTCAAGAGAAGCAGTGGCCTCGTCCAGAATCAGGATAGGAGGGTTCTTCAGGATAGCCCTGGCTATACTGATTCTCTGGCGTTGTCCGCCGGAGAGTTTCACTCCTCTGTCTCCGATGTTGAAATCGTAGCCGCCTTCCTTCTCCATGATGAAATCGTGGGCGTTGGCGATCTTCGCCGCCTCGATCACGCTTTCCATCGTGGCGTTCTCCACTCCAAATGCTATGTTGTTGAAAATAGTGTCGTTGAACAGGATGGATTCCTGGTTTACATTTCCGATGAGACTTCTCAGATCGGCTATCCTGACATCCTTGATGTTGATTCCGTCAATCGTGATGGCTCCTCCAGTCGGATCATAGAACCTCGGAATCAGATCCACAAGGGTGGACTTCCCGGCTCCAGAAGCGCCCACGATGGCGATTGTCTTGCCCTTTGGAATGTCCAGACTCACATCGTCAAGGATCATCCTGTGCCCGTCCGGATAGCGGAAATTCACGTGGTCGAATGACAATTTGTCATTGAATCCCTTCAAGGCTTTTGGTTCCTTTGGTTCCACGATGTCGTTCTCCGCGTCCAGAATCTTGTTGATTCTCTCCATGGAGGCCATGCCTTTAGGAATGGCGTACCCTGCCTTGGCGAAATCCTTGATAGGGTTGATGATGCTGTACAGTATCACCATATAATAAATGAATATAGGAGCGTCGATGGTCGATTTCCCTCCTAGTATCAGGGTGCCTCCGAACCAGAGCACGATCATGATCAGCACAGTTCCGAGGAACTCGCTCATCGGGTGGGCGAGGGACTGGCGGATTGTAACCTTGTTGTTCTTCCTTCTCATGGCCTCGGTGACGTTGTCGAATCTGTCCGACATCTTTTTCTCCGCGATGAATGCCTTGATGATGCGAAGTCCTCCGAGAGTTTCCTCCACCTGAGCCATCACGTCGCTCCAAAGCTGCTGGACTTCAAGCGATTTCCTTTTCAGGTTCTTTCCCACGACTCCCATCACCCACATCATCAGAGGTGCGAACAGTATCGTGAACGCGGTCATCTGCCAACTGATCACCAGCAGGGCGGCGAAATAGAAGAAAATCAAGATCGGGTTCTTGATGAGTATCTCGATGGATCCTGTGATTGAGTTCTCGACCTCCTGGACATCGCCGCTCATCCTGGCTATGATGTCACCTTTCTTCTCCTCGGAGAAAAATCCGAGTGGGAGGGCGAGGATCTTGTTGTAGATGTCCATTCTGATGTTCTTCACGACACCGGTTCTGATCGGCACCATCACTGCCGAAGAACCGAAGTAGCAGGCAGTTTTGAGGGCTGTCATCACGACAAGGAATATGCACAGCATCAACAGCACGGTGGAAGCTCCTACAGTGGAGATCTGTTGTTCAAGCTGCCAGTAAACATTGGCCATCGCCGCATCCCCAAGGTCCTTGAACGGCATCTGCCAAACCTCGTCCCACGGGGTGAATGAATATACCGTCTCGTTGATCTTGAACAGGATGCGCAGGATCGGCACGATGATGGCGAACGAGAAGATGTTGAACACCGCCGACAGGATATTCAGAATTATCGAGCCGACGAGATATTTCTTGAACGGAGCGACGTAGCGCTTGATCATTGACCAGAATTCTTTCATTGTCAGAGTACTTTTTCCAACCAGTGGAAGATTAGGAATATTCTTTTACGTAAAACATCATAGTCCAGCGTGTCCGCGGTGTCGCCGGTCTTGTTTGTCAGCATTGTGATTCCAGATGTGAACACCACGCAGGTCAGACCGTTCTGAACAAAGATCTTCTGGTCTCCGAACCTGCTGTGGAACATCTCGGTGAAGCTCTTGCTTCCGTAATAGCTTGTGGCGATGTCCAACCCGAGCCCCTTGCCTTCATTGGCTCTAGTGAGGTCGAATGTGTACTGTCCGCCGCTGAGCATGATGAGGAAATCCTTCCTGTCCTTGTGGATAGGGGCAAGGGTGCTGCCAAGGATGTCAAGAACCACCGTGGAGTGAATCCTGTCAATCGTGATGGTCTCCCCGTTGACCGGATCCTTGAGGTTCCCGTTCTTGATGTCCTCCATAAGGGCTTCGGCTCCGGCTGAGTTTTGTTCCTTGGCATCTGTGGCGACAAAGATCAGATTCTTCCCGTACGAGCGTCCCAACTGCTTCATCCTGTTGAACATCTCCGCGACACTCAGCATGGCCGCGACACCGGAGGCATTGTTGTCGGCTCCTGGATAGAAGTTCCCGTCGATGATTCCGTGGCTGTCGTAGTGGGCGCAGACGATGACGTACATCTCTTTGGAAGCCTCCCTCTTTCCAGGCAGGAATCCGAGGATGTTGCGCCCGACCACATCGCCTACCTTGAAGGAGCGGCTCCATGTACCGCCGAAAGGTGTAAGCCCGGCGCTTTCGTAACGCCTTGAGATCCAGAGCGCGACTTCAGCCGCTCCTCTTGATCCGGTCGCCCTTCCCTTGAAGGTCGTGTCGGTCAGGAATTCCACCTGCATCCTTATGTTGTCAGAAGTTATCACTTTCTCCGCGTTTGTACCGGAGGGCACCATTCTGACGCTAGTATGCTGCGCGTATGCCTCCACGGTGGCTACCGCGAGGATTATGAATATGAAAATTTTACTTAAAATCGTCTTCAAGGCACGATAAATGTTTATCTTTGCAAACGACAAAATTAGAAATTTTAGGGATGCTAAAAAAATAATTTGCCTCAGAACCGGCAATTTATTTTTTGAATATTCCTGTTTTAAAGCAAAATATGTTTGTATGAAAAGGTCAGTGCTGTCTCTGTTTATCCTCTTGTGCTCCGCTTTGGTCTCCAACGCGCAGTACGACAAGGACGTGTTCAACTTCAGAGGCCGCGCCGCCCTTTCGGAAGGAAAATATTCGGAGGCCATAGGCAATTTCAACGTGCTTGCCCGTTTGGATTCGACAGATTGCTGGACCTTCTTCTACAGGGGAATCGCCAAGTACAACCTTGGAGACCTCCGTGGCGCGCAGGCCGATTTCAACACATCCGTGCGCCTCAATCCCGTATTTACCAACGGTTATCATTTCAGAGCCATCACCCTCAGCCGTTTCGGAAAGTACGATGAGGCTTTGAAGGATCTTGACCGTGCGATGGAACTGCGTCCCGGGCTCAACGGATTGTATTTCAGCAGGGGAGTGACATATTTCCTGGCCCAGCAGTTCGACAATGCCGTGTCGGATTTCGACCGCTACATCCGGAAGGATCCGAAGGATCCGTCCGCATATCTGAACAGAGGCGCTTCATACCTGTTCCTTGGTGACACGACCAAGGCCTTGGAGGACTACAACAGGGCGATAAAGCTGGATCGTTTCGATCCCGAGGGTTACATCAGACGCGGGCGTGTCTATGCGTTGAGGAAGGATTATAAGGATGCCATCGCAGACATGGACAAGGCCATCGGTCTGGACACGACCAACACTTTCGCTTATTTCAACAGGGCGTTGATGTACTACGACCAGAACAACTACAACGCCGCGATGGGTGACCTGAACAGGGTTTTGAGGGACGAGCCGGGCAATGCGCTGACCCTTTACAACCGAAGCCTGATCAACGCTCAGGTCGGGAATATGGACGACGCGCTCGCTGATATGGATCACGTCATCAACATCAATCCAGAGAACGTGCTCGCGTACTACAACCGCGCCTCTTTCTTTGTTCAGATGGGACGTTGGCTTGACGCTTTGGACGACTATGACAAGGCCATCGAACTGTACCCTGATTTTGCCAAGGCCTACCTGAACCGCTCCTATGTCAAGAATATGCTTGGCCGTACCAAGTCCTCGAAACAGGACTATGACATCGCCCAGAAGAAGGTTCAGGAATATCGCGCGAAGAACGCCACGGACGAGGGATCGTTTGCCGACACTACCAAGAAATACAGTTCCCTGATCGCTTTGGACGCCGATTTCGCCAAGAAGGATTTCGACAACGAACTTCTGCAGAACAGGGACATCAACATCCGTCTGAAGCCGCTCTACAAGTTCAGTCTGGCGACTCAGCGTGACAACCAGAATTTTGCCCTCAAGCATCGTTACGAGAATCCTTTGATCGACAAGTTCATCTCGGATTCTCCGATCGTCATGACAGTGTCCAATTCGGATTCCCTTGCAAAGCCTGAGTTCGCTCACGGAATCGACGCATCGCTTTACGGTGATTCCTATCTGGCCGCAGGCGATCCTAAATCTCTGACAGACGCTGACAGGGCTTTCATCAAAGGCCTTTACGACGTGCAGTCAAAGCAGTTCACATCGGCGTTGAACCAGTTCGACGCGGCGGTGAACGCTGACAGCAAGGGACAATATTCAGAATATTACAAAGCGTTCTATCATTTGAACAGAGGAGTGCTCCGCGCCGAGATGATCGACTTCATCTCGTCCATCGAGAACAATGTCCAGACATTGACCATGGACGACAAAGGGACCACCAGAGCCCGCGTGCGAGACCAGGTGAGCCGGACGTATGACTATTCGGAGGCCATTGAGGACATGCTCGCGGCTGACAGAATCCTGCCGGGAGTCCCTTACGTCTATTTCAACCTCGGCAATCTCTATTGTCTGTCCTCCAAGTTCGTTGAGTCCGTGGACAACTACACGAAGGCTATCAACATCTATCCTTACATGGGAGATGCCTACTACAACAGAGGTTTGGTTCTCATCTATTTGAAAGACAAGGAGAAAGGATGCATAGACCTTTCACGCGCCGGTGAACTTGGCGTTGGGGATGCCTACAGCGTGATCTCGAAATATTGTGAGGAGGAGAAGAAGTGATGTTGAAGTTTCTAAGCCTTTCCAGCGGCAGCTGTGGCAACTGTTATTTCCTTTCGGACGGCAAGTCCGGTCTTCTTATCGATGCCGGTGTCAGCCAAAGACGTCTGAAAAAGACTTTGATGGAACACGGCCTTGATGCGGATTCGTTTCAGGCTGTGCTGGTCACACATGATCATCTGGATCACATCCGTCATCTCGGATCATACTGCAAGCACTTGGAAAAGCCGGTCTATGCGACAGCTGAGCTTCATGAGGCACTTGCTCATCACACGTTCACAAAGGATTACATATCGGATTACCGTTGTGTGCTCCCAGACGAGGGACCAGTCAGGATCATGCTCCGAAGCGACATTCCCGAAGAGGAGCTTCCGCTCGTCAGTCATTTTATCGTGCCTCACGACGCCACCCAGACGGTTGGCTATTATATTGAATGGTCAGGAGTCAGTTTCTTCCTGATGACCGACGCCGGCAGGGTGACCGATGAGGCCATTGAATATGCCCGCAAGTCTGACGCTGTGGTTTTCGAGTCGAACTACGATTCCGGAATGCTCATAGGCGGCCCTTACACCCATGAGCTTAAGATGCGAATATGCCGAGGAAACGGTCACCTGAGCAATGACGAGTGCGCCTCCGCCATCCTCCGTTTCTGGCATCCCGGCCTGAAGAACCTCTTCCTCTGCCACCTCAGCGAGAACAACAACACCCCGTCCCTCGCGTTCGAATCAGCCGCAGAAGCCCTCCGCTCAATCCGTGTTGACGCCAGCCTAACCGCCAAAGACATCACCAACCTCCAGACCCTCCCACGCACCCACGCCTCACAGATGTTTATGTTGTGAATCGCATGTTAGCCTGATGAGTGAATTTGCCGGTTCATGACACTGAGCCTCCTTTGTACAAATTCGTGCGCAAAAACCTTCTGTTCACGCACAGCCTGACATTCGGAGGTCCTTCGTGAGTGTGGAGTCCGTTATCACTCACGGGATGTCGGCTTGATACATTTCGTGAGTGGAAAACTCGATTTTACGCACAGAATGTCGGTTCGATACCTTTGGTGAGTGAATATGTCCGTTTGGCGCACGGTATAAAGCAAGTTACTTGATCGCTTTGTAATATATTGGAGTATAGCCTCCGTCTTCATTGAATATCCCGACGAGGTCGCGGAGGAGAAGGTCCGGGCGGACCACGCCGCTTTCCCAGAAATCGTTGCCGCCTTTGGCGTTGAGGCGCTTGTTGTCGTTCCAGACAGCGTTGGCAGAGACATCTCGTCTGCATACTTCAAGGTTATATCCTTGCTTGTTGTCGTTCCTGACAGCGTTGGCAGAGACAGCGTCAGAGCTGTCTTTGTCTGAACAATAGCCTCTTGCTGTGGCGTTCCCTTGAATATTCCTGAGGAAGTCTTCGAACAGAGGGTTGACAGAAAGAAGCTGCTCCAACGTCCGGCACCAGCCGACATTCATCCAAAGATCCGCTTCCTTTGACAATGAATATGCCGCCTCGACTGAGATCAGACCCGATACAGAACTTCCGGCCTTGGCTCCGAGAATCTCTCCGCCAGCGTCCTTGAACAGAGTAGTGAGGTAACTTTCCTGACCGGGAACGAACCATTGATCCTTGTACGGGATGTTGACCAGGATCTTTCTCGACTTTAGAGCCTTCATTCCTGTTTCACCGGACTCGTGTTCTGCCTCGCGGGCATTCAATCTGTTTTTATCAGACGTATCGTTTGTCCTCAAACTGCTTCGGACTGAATCCCGCATGGAAATGTAGTTACAAGAGACGACCTCCAGCACCGAGTCCGCGGTGGCCATATTCCCTGTCAATGCTCCGAAAAGACGTACGTAGGCCGCTCTGGCGAGAGGGTGCCGCTCCAGATGCTCGTTGACAATGAAAGTCTTGATTCCCAGCGATTCAAGCTTTGAAAGGAACTGCGATTTGACGGGGGAGACTGAATATGTCAGGAGCAGGTCAGGCTTCAATGCCATAATCTTCTCGTAGTCAGGGCTTGCGTCATAGCCGATGTCCGTCACGGTTCCGTTGCCCAGACCAGCGGTCACGGAGGAGTCGCAGACATATTCACCGCCCGACACCCCGACAATCACCGAGTCCGCCCCGATCGCATCCAAAAATCCTATGTAAGAAGTGCTCATCACGATCAACCGGTTCAGCGGCTTGCTGATTTCCAACGTGTCCCGGCTTCCGTCAAACGGCGAGACGGAGATCAGTGAATATCCTCCCTCAGGGAGCGTTTCTATATTCATGAATAATGGCTCGCACTCATTGGATGCTGCCATTTCGCCACTGTTCCGCGCGCAGCCGCAGACACTTGCCGCAAGCATTGCCGCAGTGAAAATATATTCGTAGATTTTCATACTGTCGCAAATTTAATGGATTTTTGCTATCTTCGAAGTCTGTTCCTTGGAATTTTGCTTGCTCAGCGTCAAGGTAGAGGAAGTCTGAATATTCAGGCATCGGTTTTCTTGTGGCAGGCGAGTGAGAAACTGAGAAGCTGTTTTGATTTGTTTGTTTGAAGTTTTGAGAGTGAAAAACTTCAGTTTTGACCGCTTCTTCCAAGGAGGATAGCGGTGCTATCTGACTGAAGAAGCGGGAAGAAAATGAAGATTTTTTCACCTCAAAGAACATTTCAAACAAATCAAAACAGTTTCTGAGAGCATATTACAGATTATTTGTGACATTATGGGAAAATATAACTTTGACGAGATGACGCAAAGACGCGGCACGAACTGCGTCAAGTGGGATGCCGAGAGCCCTGTAGGGCCGATTTCGGAGGATGTGATTCCGCTTTGGGTGGCTGACATGGACTTCAAGGTGGCTCCAGAGATAGTTGACGTGCTGAAAAACCGTGTCGATCAGGAGATTTTCGGGTACACCCACGTGCCAGATTCCTACTACGATGCCGCCATCAACTGGTGGGAGCGTCGCAGAGGGTGGCACACCGAAAAGGACTGGTACCTCTACATTCCGGGAGTCGTTCCGGCTATGTCGGTGGTTGTCAAGGCTTTGACGCAGTATGAAATAGTAGACGGCGAGGTGGTCGAGAAGCCGGACCGTGGTCGTGGACCTCATGGAGAACTGCCTAAGATGATCATCCAGAGTCCGGCGTACAATTGCTTTTTCTCCACTGCGAAGAACAATCTGTGCGAACTCTCGGTCAACAAGCTGATCTACGACACGGAAGGGGATCAGGCCACATGGTACATTGATTTCGAGGACCTTGAGAGGCGGGCTGCTGACCCGATGGCCAAGGTGCTTCTGTTCTGCAACCCTCACAACCCTTGCGGACGTGTCTGGCCTCGCGAGGATCTGGAAAAGGTGGCCGACATCTGTCGCAGGAACGGGGTGATCGTCATCAGCGACGAGATCCATTGCGAATTGGAAATGCCTGGCTATCACTTCACTCCGATGGCCTCGCTCTCGCAAGCCTCTCAAGACAACACCGTCACGATGAACTCTCCGAGCAAGTCGTTCAACATCGCTGGTCTCGGAATCTCCAACATCATCACGAACAATCCGGAATGGAAGAAGATCATCGACAGGGTCATCAACATCAACGAGCTTTGTGATGTGAATCCTTTCGGAGTCCTTGCCCTTCAGGCAGCCTACAACGAGGGCGAGCCTTGGCTCAAGGATCTTAATGAATATCTTTACGGCAACTATCGCACACTGCTCTCGTTCTTCGAGGAGAACCTTCCGGAATTCCCTGTCAGCAAGTTGGAGGGAACCTACCTTGTCTGGGTTGATGTAAGTGCTTTGAACATGTCAGCGAACGACATCGAGAACAGTCTGCTTCTCAATGAGAAAGTTTGGATCAACTCTGGAGTCATGTACGGCCTCGACGGCTTCATGCGCATCAACATCGCCTGCCCTCGCGCCCGCCTTCAGCAAGGTCTTGAGCGCATTGCAGCCGGTTTCCACCGCCTGATGGCATAACTTGCAACTGTACTTCATTATGAAATGATCGGTCGCGGAGCTTCTCTAAGCGATACAGTGCTAACATGCAGCCGAAAAAATGCAAAAGCCAAATTTTGCACGTTACCAAAATTCGACTTTTGATTCTTCGGCTGCTCTTGTGTTTATATCGTTTAGAAAATTATCTGAAAATCAAGGACTTTGTCGTACCCTAAGATGCCGGTGACGTGTGTGCTGGCAGCGGGGCGGGCTGCCAGCGGCTGGCGGGGTGCAAGCTCAATGGCGATTAGGTCACCGGTGCGGATGTAGAGCAACTGCGTGGCTTCCACAAGAGCGTCTTCAATCATATTCAGAGATGGGTGTCCGAAAGTGAAAATCTCAACTCCATTTCTGAACAGGCTGAATCGGCCATCCCCTTCCAGCCTTTGCGGCGGAAATGTTGGTGCGGGCAGGAAAGATGTGTGGTCCAGACAAATTGCTTGGGCGTAACCTTCGGGAGAGCCGTCCAACATATTCTCGGGGTATAGGAGCACTCCGTAACCGACGCTGTCGTAGTACCTTGAGGCAAACTTCCTCCCGACGCTGCGGCCAGGCTTCAGGACACGAGCGAAAAGAACCGGGGAATATGTCAACTCATCCACAAACTCTGGAGGGTAGAAATCCTCGTTGTCCTTTTCCCACGTTGTGTCCGGACGCACAGTGATATGCCCGGATGATGTCTTTACTATTATATTCATGGAACAGGATTCCGCAAAAGGAGGAAGCCCTAGAAGAGCTTCCCGCCGTTGAATTTGTTCTTGAGCATCTCAGCCGCACTGGTCAGTGCCTCACCCTCAAGCGGTTTGCTGAGTTCGGCTTCCCTGGCTTTAGCCGCCTCTTTCTTCTCTTTGTCGAACTGCTCCTTCAACCGTGCGAACTGACGTTTCGTGTCCATCGTGAACTCGCCGTTCTCAATCCATGCGAAATAGGCAGGCTCGGTCTCATAGACCTCACGGGCGGTTCTGCCTTTGTGCTTCCCGAAACTGATCGTAGGCTCGTCGTTCTTTCCAAGAATAAGTCTTCCGGCATAGTCCACGGTGCGGGGGCGACCGGCGACTCCTGACAGGAACTCAACATCATTCTTCAGCACCTGTTCGTGGTACTTGGTCGGGGTCCGGTACATGTCCAGCTGTCCCTTGAGCACCTCGTAGGTGGCCATCGTGTCGGCTTCGGCCGAGTGGGCGTTCTCGAAGTCCTCTCCGCCGCAGTAGAAGCGGTAGGCGGCCTTTAGGTTGCGCGGCTCCATATAATGGTAGATCGTCTGAACATCAATCATCTGCTTGGAATGCAGGTCGATGTCCGTGGCCTCAAGGGTCGCCTGGGCTTTCGTCTTGTTCTCCGGAGTGTTCCTTGGGTCGGCAAGTCTGCGAAGGCAGTAGGCACGGACCCTCTCAAGTTCCTCGGACAGCATCGGAAGGTCGAATTTTGTGGAATTATACCCGGCCAGGTCACTGTCCCTGAGCCACTCTACAACCTCCGGGGCAATCTCTATGAATTTCTTCTCTCCTGCGACATCCTCATCCTTTATTCCGTTCACCTGACTTGCTTCCGGATTGATGGGATGCTGTTTACGAAGAGAGTAATCCCACGGACAAACCCTCCATGTCTTGACCTCGTGATGTCCATCTGGAAACACTTTGACAAAACTGAGCTCAACAATGCAGTCATTAACGATATTAAGGCCTGTGCTCTCGATGTCGAAGAAAAGCAAAGGTCTTTTAAGTGAAAGTTCCATAGCCCTGATCCTTGAATGTTAAACCATGATAGGCATCAGGATTCCGCAAATCTTTCCGCTCTCCTCATCGTCCTCCGACGGGATGATCAGAGCGGCCCTGCGCGCGTCCGCAAACTTCATCACGACTGTCTCGCAGCTCATGTTGGCGAGTATTTCGGTGAGGAATGTGGACTTGAACCCTATGGAGAGCTCGTCGCCGCTGTAGTCGCAGTTGATCTTCTCATAGGCCGCGATTGCGAAACCCAGATCCTGGGCCGTGATCTCCATCTGTCCGGGCTTCAGATCCAGCTTGATGTGGTTGGATGCCTTGTTGGCGCAGACCGCGACGCGTCTAACCGTGTTCAGGAACATCGCCCTGTCGATCTTCAGCACGCTTGAGTTGTTCTGAGGGATGACATCACGGTACTTAGGATACTTCCCGACAATCAGCCTGCAGACCATGGTTGTCTTTCCGAATGTGAAAAGAACCGTGCTTGAGTCGAACGCGATCTCGACAGTTCCGTCTTCCTTTCCGAGAATGGATTTCAGCACTGCCGCCGGTTTCTTGTGCAGGATGAACGAGCACTTCTCCGGAGTCTTGACCTCCTTGGCCGTGTAGCAGATGAGCTTGTGTGAGTCCGAAGCCACCAATGTGGTCGATTCAGGACTGAAGTCAAAGAATATTCCGTTCATCGCCGGCCTTATCTCGTCATCGGCTGTCGCGTAGATCGTGCTGTTGATGCCTTCGATCAGGCTGTCGGCCGGGAACTCGATTTTTTCCGCATCCTCGCTCGTTCCCTTGATTTCAGGATAATCCTCCGCAGGGAAGAAAGGAAGCACTGAGTTTCCGCTGGCCCATTTGCACTCTATGGAACTGTCGCTTGCTGTGCTGATGGCCACGGGCTGGTCAGGAAGTTCCTTGAGTAAGTCGATGATGTGCCTTGCCGGAACGGCGATCCTGCCTTCTTCCTCGGTGGTGTCAACCTCGATATCGGTTCTGAGTGTGAGTTCGGAATCCGAGGCTGTCACCTCAAGGATGTTGCCTTTGAGGTCAAACAGGAAATTTTCCAGAATCGGAAGCGCGGACTTGGCCGGGATGGCCTTTGAGATGTCCATCAACCCTTTCAGGAGCTCTGTGCTCGATACGTTGAATTTCATATTCGTAGTGTTTTTTAATTTCTAAGTCATTCCGGCCGTCGGAGTGACTGCGGCCGTGAAAGGCAAATATACAAATATTCCCTTAATATTATGGCATCATATTTGATTTTTTGCCTTGGGTTTCGGAGGTCCGCTCCGGCAACCATTAATGTGTAATTGATAATTTAAATTAATATGTCTGAAATGAAAAAAGGTTTAGTAACAGTGGTGCTGTCAGTATTGTTCAGCGTGCTGGCGGCATACGGTGTCGTCAAGGCGGCAACCGTGGACGAGGGAGACAAAGTGACAAGGACAGAGAATGGAACGGTCACTAAGACTGTCAATCTGGCACAGTCTGACTATCCTGATCTGACCTATGCCGCCGAGGCGGCTGTCGAGGCGGTTGTCTATGTAGAGGTGACTGTCACTCAACAGTATCAAATGTCGGATCCGTTCTTCCGTTTCTTTTTCGGTGATGAAGGGCCTCAGACAAGGGAGCAGCAGGGAAGCGGTTCAGGTGTGATAATCCGTCCTGACGGCTATATCGTGACCAACAACCATGTTGTGGCCAACGCCACCAAGGTTCAGGTCACTCTGAACAACAACAAGACTTATGAGGCCAAGGTCATCGGTACCGACCCTGCCACGGATGTGGCCTTGATAAAGATTGACGCTCAGGGACTTCCGACACTTCCATTCGGAGATTCCGACCAGCTGAGGCTTGGAGAGTGGGTTCTGGCTGTCGGCAGCCCTCTCGGCTACCAGCTCAGGTCCACCATCACAGCCGGTATCGTCAGTGCGAAAGGACGTTCCATGGCGCATGATCCAAGGGAGAACAACGGCGGCATCCAGATTGAGTCGTTCATCCAGACCGACGCGGCGGTCAACCCTGGCAACTCCGGCGGAGCGCTTGTCAACAAGACTGGCGAACTGGTCGGCATCAACACAGCCATTGTTTCGCAGACGGGGGCATATTCGGGATATTCATTCGCTGTGCCTGTCAACATCGTGAAAAAGATTGTCAGTGACCTTATTGACTTTGGCTCAGTGAAGAGAGCTGTTCTCGGGATCTCGATGTCAGACCTTAACGAAGGCCTCGCCAAGGTTCTGAAATACGATTCAGTTGATGATATGTTGAAAAAAATGAAACTTTCTTCTCCGGAAGGCGTATATATCAGAGAGGTTGCCAAAGGCAGTTCCGCCGACAAGGCCGGAATCAAGGAAGGCGATGTGATCGTGGCGATTGACGGAACCGATGTGAAGAGTGGCTCCGCTGTTCAGGTCAAGGTCAATTCCTTCCACCCTGGCGACAAGGCCAAGGTGAAGGTCATCCGTGACGGCAAGGAGAAGGAACTTGAGGTCACGTTCCAGGGCAGCAGCACTGAGAACGGTACTGTTGTGGGAGACGGCGAGATCGCTTTCTTCGGAACTACGCTGAAAGAGGCTTCAAAGGAGACCCTTGAGAAGTACGGTCTGAAGAAAGGAGTCGAGATCACATCCGTAGGAAGCGGCAAGATGCTTGAGGCCGGAGCTTCAGAGGGAATGATCATCACCTATGTCAACGATCAGCCGGTCGGCACACCTCAGGATGTTTTGAACATCGCCAAGTCCGCAAAGAGGGCGGTTTACATCGAGGGTGTGACAGCCAACGGTAGAAAGGCCTTCTTCGGATTCAGTAAAGAGTAGTTGATGAAGGTTACCAGGTAGTGTTTCCCTGACGGAAACGGCTCCGCGCCTTCCGTCAGGGAAATTTGTGTATTACAAGATATATGAGGCAATTAAAGATTACAAAATCAATCACCAACCGTGAGAGCGCCTCTCTGGACAAGTATCTCCAGGAGATAGGACGTGAGGAGTTGGTGTCACCGGAAGAGGAAGTGGAACTTTCGCAGAGGATCCGCAAGGGTGACCAGAAAGCCCTTGAGAAACTCACAAGAGCCAACCTTAGGTTCGTTGTTTCTGTTGCGAAGCAGTATCAGAACCAGGGACTAAGCCTTCCGGACTTGATCAATGAGGGAAACCTCGGACTGATCAAGGCTGCAGAGAAATTCGATGAGACGAGAGGTTTCAAGTTCATTTCATACGCCGTGTGGTGGATTCGTCAGTCGATCCTTCAGGCTCTTGCCGAGCAGTCCAGGATCGTCAGACTTCCGCTCAACCAGGTAGGTTCCCTGAACAAGATCAACAAGGCGCTGTCACAGTTCGAGCAGAAGAACGAGAGAAGCCCATCAAATGAGGAACTTTCCGAGATGATTGACATCCCTCAGGACAAGATTTCCGACACCCTCAGGGTCTCAGGAAGACACGTGTCCGTGGACGCACCGTTTGTTGAGGGCGAGGACAACAGTCTTCTGGACGTGATTCCGAACGACGATTCACCTATGGCCGACAGAGGTCTGGTGAACGAGTCGCTCAGCACCGAGATCGAGAGGTCCCTCCAGATCCTGACGACCCGTGAGCGTGAGATCATCAAGTCGTTCTTCGGAATCGGCTGCCAGGAGATGACCCTTGAGGAGATCGGCGAGAGGCTCGACCTTACAAGGGAAAGAGTCCGTCAGATCAAGGAGAAGGCGATCCGCAAGCTCAAGAAACCATCCGCAAGCAAACTTCTTAAAACCTATCTTGGTTAATGACTCCGGAACTTTTCATCGCCTCGAAGGCTTCAGAAGCCATCAAGGCACTCTATAACGCTGACATCGTACCATCGGCTCTCCAGGTCTCAGTCACCCGTAAGGAATTCACCGGTGATTTCACATTGGTCGTTTTCCCACTCCTGCGCCTGTCTCACTCCACCCCGGAGAACACGGGCTACGCCATCGGAGAGTGGCTCAAGACCAACGTGCCTGAGATCTCTGAATATAACTGTGTTAAGGGTTTCCTTAACCTGCTGTTCTCCAATCTGTTCTGGAACGAACTTTTCGGAGAGATCGTTGCGGACAAGAATTTCGGTGATCTGCCGAAGACCGGCAAGAACATCATGGTCGAGTTTTCCTCACCGAACACCAACAAGCCTCTTCACCTCGGCCACATCAGGAACAACCTGCTCGGTGATTCTGTCTCAAGGCTTTTGAAGGCAAGCGGCAACAACGTGATCAAGACCACCCTTGTCAACGATAGGGGAGTGCACATCTGCAAGTCGATGCTCGCTTGGCTCAAGGTCGGCAACGGAGCAACCCCGGAATCGACCGGAATCAAGGGCGACCACCTTGTCGGTGATATGTACGTGGCTTTCAATGACATCTACAAGAAGGAAGTGGAGGATTTGATTGCCGGAGGAATGGACGAGGAAACCGCCAAGAAAGAGGCCCCTTGTCTGAAGGAGGCCCACGAGATGCTTCAGAAGTGGGAGGCCGGCGACAAGGAGGTCCGTGACCTTTGGGCCAAGATGAACAGCTGGGTCCTCAAAGGATTCGACGAGTCCTACAAGGCTCTCGGAATCACTTTCGACAAGGTTTACTATGAGTCCCAGACCTATTTGCTCGGAAAGGAGCTGGTGCGGAAGGGATTGGACATGGGCGTGTTCGTTAAGGATCCAGACGGCTCCGTATGGTGTGATCTCACTGCCGATGGACTTGACAGGAAACTGCTCATCCGCTCTGACGGCACTTCGGTCTACATTACCCAGGACCTCGGAACTGCCGAGAGGCGTTTCGCCGAATATCATCTGGACTCGCACGTCTATGTGGTCGGCAACGAGCAGAACTATCATTTCCAGGTTCTTAAACTGATCCTCAAGAAGCTGGGCTTCGACTGGGCCGACAACATATTCCATCTTTCTTATGGAATGGTCGAGTTGCCTGAGGGCAAGATGAAGTCCCGTGAGGGTACTGTCGTGGACGCTGACGATCTTCTTCAGAAGATGTACGAGGAGGCGAGGGCAACTTCGGATGAGTCCGGCAAGTTGGCCGACATGAGCGAGGAGGACAAGACGAGACTCTGCCACATGATCGGTCTCGGCGCGCTCAAGTACTTCATCATCAAGGTGGATCCGAAGAAGACCATGCTCTTCAACCCGAAGGAGTCCATCGACTTCAACGGCAACACCGGTCCGTTCATCCAGTACACCCACGCCAGAATCCGCTCGATCCTTCGCAAGGCCGCGGAGAAGGGCATTGAATATTCCGCCTCTCCTCTGCCTAAGGTCGAGCTCAGCGCCAAGGAGGTCAGACTCATAAAGTTGCTGAACACATTCCCGGCCAAGATAGCGGAAGGCGCTCAGGCATATTCACCTGCCGTCATCGCCAACTATGCCTATGACCTCGCCAAGGAGTTCAACCAGTACTACCACGACACTCCGATCCTAAAGGAGGAGAATGAGGATGTCCTCAAGATGCGTCTGGTGCTGATCGACACCATTTCCGCAGTGCTGCGCAAGGCGATGGGTATCCTCGGAATCGAGCTGCCGGAGAGAATGTAGGAATATCCCAATGTCCGAAACGGATTATATGTTCCCGACCTCCAAGAAGGAGGTTGAAGCCTTAGGGTGGGACTACATTGACGTCATACTTTTTACGGGTGACGCCTTTGTTGACCACCCTTCTTTCGGAACGGCCTGCATCGCGCGTTGGCTCCAGCATTTCGGCTACAGGGTGGCTGTGGTACCTCAGCCCAACTGGAGGGATGACTTACGCGATTTCAAAAAGTTAGGCGCTCCGAGGCTATATTTCGGAGTCAATGCCGGAGCGATGGATTCGATGGTGAACCACTACACCGCCGGCAAACGTCTCCGTCACGACGACGCCTACACCCCAGAAGGAAAGGCCGGACAGAGACCTGACTATGCGGTCAGTGTCTATACTAACATATTAAAGGAAATTTATCCTGATGTCCCGGTAGTCATCGGTGGTGTCGAGGCTTCGCTCCGCAGGCTCACGCACTATGACTACTGGAAGGATGAGCTTGTACCGTCTATCCTTAAATGGTGCAGGGCTGACTACCTGTGCTACGGGATGGGTGAGAAGCCGATGCTTGAACTGACAAGGGCCATAGAGGCGCAGAGGAATATTCATGAGATCCACAAGATTCCGCAGATCGCTTTCTTGATGAGCGGGAAGTGGAAGGTCAAGGATCCGCTGGTGCTCCATTCGTTCGAGGAGTGCAAGAAGGACAAAAAAGCGTTCGCCGAGAATTTCCATCTGATTGAGACTCATGCGAACATGATGCATCCTGCGACGATCATCGAGCCAGTCGGAAACGGTTACGTGCAGATCAATCCTCCATATTCACCGTCCACAACCGAGGAGATGGACTCTTTTTGGGATCTGCCGTTCACCAAACTGCCTCACCCGCGCTACAAAGGGAAGAGGATTCCGGCCTATGACATGATCAAGGATTCCATCATCACGCACAGAGGGTGCTTCGGAGGTTGCAATTTCTGCACTATCGCGGCGCATCAGGGAAAGTTCATCCAATCCCGTTCGCAGGCTTCGATCTTGGCGGAGGTGAAGAAATTGGCAAAGATGCCGGGGTTCGCGGGGAATATCTCCGACCTTGGAGCTCCGACAGCGAACATGTACGGAATGCGTGGCAAGAATCCCGCCCTCTGCGACAGATGCCGCAGGAAATCGTGCCTGTTTCCGGCCCCGTGTCCGAACATGAACAGGTCTCACAAACAGATACTTGAACTATATAGGAAGGTCGATGCCGTTCCTGGGATACGTCATTCCTACATCGGAAGCGGAATCCGCTACGACTTGTTCCTGGACGAGAACGGTTTCGTGGACGAGACTTCCAAGCCTTATCTGAAGACATTGATCCTTGACCACACATCCGGGCGCATGAAAGTCGCTCCGGAACATACCGAGGACAAGGTTCTCCAGTACATAGCCAAGCCTTCTTTCAAGCTCTTTGAGAGACTTCGCTATGAGTTTGACAAGATCTGCGCACAGAACGGCCGCCGCACCGGCATCGTTCCGTACTTCATCTCGTCCCACCCTGGCTGCACGATGAAGGACATGGAGAATCTGTCAAAGAACCCGGCTTTGAGAGGAATATACATGGACCAGGTGCAGGATTTTACACCGACTCCGATGACCACCTCCTCTGTGATGTACTACACCGGAATCGACCCTCGCACGATGAAACCGGTCTTTGTGGAGCGTGATCCCGAGAAGAAGAAGAGACAGAAATCGTTTTTTTTCAGAAAATAGTTCACTCTTTGCTTCGCAATTCGGAAAAATGTCTTAATATTGCACCCGAAAACGAGAATGACTATGACACCAGATCAGAAGAAAAGACACGTGGTAAGTTACGAGAATATGTCCGAGGCACTTGCCGCAGCGTTCAATGAGAAATATCCTGGAGGGTTCAGTGACTACCTTCCTGACCTTGTAAAATACCCGAAGCCTGACGGCACGTCTTTCTATGCGGTGACTGTCGAGACTGATGACTCGATCAATCTGGTGAAGATCAAGGTGAAGACAGATGACGCAGAGGCTCTTGAGAGATGGCTTGAAGGCGAGGAGGATGCCGAAAATGAGGATGTCGCCGGATCTTCTGCCGACGCCCCGGCCGACAGCACCCTTCCGGACGACAACATCTCACAGTACGGAAGTGACGACGATTCCGCTGAATAGCATTCATGATTAATTACTTATAATGGCCTGACTTCTGTACGATTTCAGGCTTCATTTTTTTTTTCGATATTGTATGCCCCATGAGGACTGTTTACTCTTTCCTCCTTTTTCTTACAGTTATTGGATGCTCATCAGGAAAGGTCTCTGTCTCGGATTTGAGGAACGGGGATCTGCTTTTTGTCGTGAACGGGGACGGAAACAATATCACCAATGTGACTAAAGGTGTGGACGGGCTTGGTATAGACCATGTCGCGATTTTCGCTGATGGTCATATAATTGAGGCGGTTCCTGAATATGGGGTGGTGGAAAGCCCTTTGGACACCTTTCTGGTCAGGCTGACCGAAAAAGAGACAGTGCTTGTGGGAAGAGTCAAAGGTTTGGCAGTCAAAGCAAGTGTGGATAATGCAAGAGGGTTTGTTGGCTTTCCTTACGATGACATATTCATGCCAAGCGACAGTGCCATCTACTGCTCGGAACTTGTCCAGAAGTCGTTTGTACTCAAAGGTGGACGAAATGAGCGTGGTGATGTAAAAGATAATGTTGGAAAGAAAGACAAGGTAGGTGAAGAATATGAGATGGATGGGGTGACGAAAGGCACTGAGAATGATGATGAAAGTAATGAAGGAATAAAACCTTCAAAGATCGGTCCAAGGCATTTTGTGTTCAGCACGATCCCGATGTCATTTCACGACAGCACCGGCAAGGTGACCGAATTCTGGACGAAATTCTATGCGGCTCGCGGTTTGGAGGTCCCGGAAGGGGAGCCGGGAACAAATCCAGGCCAACTGTCCAGAGACCCGAGTGTGAAAATTCTTGGTGTTTTGGACTCTATGAAACGTCAACAGGCTCAGTGACCGAAGATGTGGTCGCTGAGCCTGTTGAAGCGTATCGTCTTGTTCCTGCCTTTAATTTACCCTCTCCACAGAAGCCGCTCTGCCAATAGACTTCATCATCACGCCCAAGTCCTTAGGGGCTTTGTATCTGATGTTTGACGCTCCGGTCGCGTCCTCAATCATGATTGAACGCGTCACGTTCACGCTGCAATTGGCCGCTCCGGATGTCTCTAGTATAGCATTCTCTGCCTCAGCATTCATGGCTTTTACATTAGAGGCACCGGACGCATCGATTTCAAGTGTCCCAATTGATCCCTTAAGGTTGACTTCACATGCGCCAGAAGCATCGATCTCGACTTTTCCATAATCTCCGTCAAGACTTGTCTTGGTCGCCCCGGAAAGATCAAGCTCAGCTTCATGATAACTACCATACATCACACAAGAAGATGCCCCACTTATCTCAGCATCCAACTTCCCAGCATTTGCATTCAAAGTTTTAATGTGGCTGGCTCCACTCAATTCCAAGGAAAGCTCCCCTCTGCCAAGTTCAAAAGTGTCATCGCATCTCAAGCTCGTCGCTCCTGACATTTCCACTTTGCGAAGCTCTGGCATGGCGATTTCAGCCTTGCACGTCCAACTTCCCAACCGCTTATGCAATTTAGAAGGTATTTGCTTGTTCCAACCGATCTTCAACACTCCGTTACTCTCGTACACCAGAAGATATTCCTGAAGCACGCTTGGAAGTGTGACCTCTACTTTGTAAGAATCTGACTTGACAAGGTTAACTTCAACAACTCCGCTTAGGTCCAATCCCGTGAAATTCTTGCAGTTAAACTTGCATTTTGTGTAGTCGGCATCAACCTTTGATGTAGCAGTAAGATACAACGATTCTGCCGGGTACTCAGCCTTGGCGTTAACACCGTTCGCTGTGAACATAAGGAGCGCTACAGCCCCCAAAATCATAAACTTTTTCATAACTCTTTTATTTTGTTGATTTTATCTAGTCCGTCAAGTAATTCTCCATAATATTCTTTCAGAATGACCGCCTTTGCCGTATCATCAAGTTCTTCCGGCAACTGATCAATCATCGGCACTGTCTCCTCAGCGATGCTGCCCACAGTCGTCTCCCAGTGATTATCCAAATCCCTTGTGAATATCTTTCCGTACATCGAAGTAACTTTTTCTGAATATGCCAGATACACTGCCACCGGATCATCGGGCACATCAGCGAACCAATCAACCTTCTCAGAAGGACGGTTTATGAATATCACCGCAGCGGCAGCAGCAGCCGCAACAGTTGCGATGGCACTGAATATTCTTGTGTAATCCTTTCGCTTTCTGGCGATCTTGTGGGTCAAGGCGTTACTGTCTGCCTCAATCAACGCATCCAGTTTCGCCTCGAACCTCGTCTCGTGTCCCAGAGGCAGCTCCTGATCGTCGAACGCCTCAGGATTCCCGCTGAGATATTCCTTAAGATCAATCATATTCTTGCCCTCTTTAATTGTTCAACCAATTTAGCCTTTGCCCTTGAAAACTGGGTCCTCAAAGTTCCTTCCCGTTCCCCTGTTATGCTGGCGATTTCCTCATAGTCAAGGCCTTCCACCAACACTAAGTTTAGTATCAGCCGGCATGACTCCGGCAGCCCGTCAATGGCCTTCCGCACATTGCTGACGCTCATTTGCGGAACCTCTACCGTGGTGGTGTCATCGGCATATTCGGAAACTTCACCTGCATATTCATCAAGAAAGAGTTTTTCCCGCTTTTTCCTCCTCACCGCATCTATTGACTTTCTGATGCATGTCCTGCTGAGCCACGTCGCCACTTGAGCCTCGTCATGGGGAACGATGTCCGATGATATGAACTTGAGAATCGTGTCCTGCATGATCTCCTCAGCCTCACCGCTGTCGCGGACTATCCTCCAGCTGATGTTGTACAGCCGTCCAGCGTGCGCTTTATAGAACTTTATGGACTCTTCTCTTGTCATCGTTTTCTTTGTCGTTTCACAATATAAACGAATATTTCCGTTGATTGTTACAACAATCTTGTTTTATTTTACGAAAAAAGGTCTGGAGTCTCCCGACCGCAGACCTTTTTCATTTCATTTGGCTTAAAAGATTCTTGTTTGTGACGATAATCACTATCCGACCGCAAAGGTACTGCCATCGGCAGACTGCCGCAATACCAATATGTAGGTAAAGAACCCGGCCAATACCCGGAATTCATACCAATATGTGTTATTGTCGCTGTGGCGCGGACTTCCAGACAAGATAAATCAATATTTTTCCGTACTTTTGTCCTCAAAATTTTATATTATGAACTTCAGTGGAATCATTGTCGGCGCGGCGACCTTCCTTATCATAGGAATATGCCATCCCATAGTCATAAAGATGGAATATCATTGGGGCAAGGGAAGCTGGTGGTTGCTTTTTGTGGCGGGGATGGCCTTCGCCGCGACTTCAATATTCGTAAACCATGAGGTACTTTCCACTGTGCTCGGCGCGGCGGCATTTTCCTGCTTCTGGGGCATCCTGGAGGTGTTTGAACAGGAAAAACGCGTGCTGAAAGGCTGGTTCCCTGAGAATCCTGCCCGGCATGATTACTATGAGGCCATCCGTCGAAAGAAATAAAAACATTTACAGATATGAATTTCAAACCGTTGCCATTGTTGGCGATCGCCGCCCTCCTGTCAGGAGTGACAGAGGTGTCGGCTCAGAAGAAAGAGATGGATCATAGTGTCTATGATTCATGGCAGAGCGTTTCCGACATCCAGAAAAGCGATGACGGCAACGTTCTCGTGTGGTGTGTCAACCCACAGGAAGGAGATGGCACCCTCTATGTCAGGAATATGACCCCGTTGAGGAAAGGCAAGCCGGCTTGCCGGGAGATCAGCGTTCCGCGCGGCTATCAGGCTTCCCTCGATCCTCAAGGCAAATGGCTCTATCTGAGAATCAAACCTCAGTTCGCCAAAACCCGTCAGGAAAAGATAGACAAGAAGAAGGCCGAGAACATGACTAAAGACACTCTCGCCGTTGTTGACCTGACAACTATGACAGTCAAGAAATATGGCCGTGTTGATTCCTACACGACCGGTTCACTCGCCAAACCTTACGTTGCCTACAAGTCCACGTGGAAACACTATAAAGACACATCAGACAAGAAGGGCACGGACAAGTCCGGACTCATCGTCCTGAATCCCGCCACCGACAGGAAGGATACCCTCAAGTACATAGACGCATACGCGTTCAATCAAGACGGAACCGTGCTTCTGATGACCTCGAAGAAGGACAAGAAGGATTCTCTTTCAGCCACGGCCGTGCTGATCGCCCGCGCTCCGGCATGCCTTGACACTCTGGCCAAAGGGGCGGAATCCTACAGCCGCCTGACTCTGAATGACACTGAGGATCAGCTTGTGTTCCTCGGCTCCAAGGACAAGAGCAAGAACCGCAACAAATGTCAGTCCCTCTACCTTACGGGCATTAGGGCACTTAAAACTGGGAAAAAGACTCACCAGCCGCTTCCTGAGGTCACTGACAGTACAACTGTCATCAGCAAGGATGGCAAATGGGCATATTCAACGAAAGAGATCATCGCCGAAGGGACCAAGGTTGAAGGTACTCCGGGCTGGACTCTCAACGAGAACACCGAACTTCAGTTCACTCCTGACGGAAAACGACTTTTCCTTGGCATAGGTGCAATCCGCCCAGCGAAGGACACCACGATCGTGGACTTTGAGACCGCACAGCTGGACA
>ERZ808242.463-NODE-463-length-29463-cov-3.689506_pt1 | contig 29463 bp, 24 predicted proteins | sample MGYA00521244_ERZ808242 | MGnify/ENA primary metagenome ERZ808242 (study PRJEB31516, sample SAMN03275573) | gut metagenome | biome: mammalia-associated habitat; material: feces | host: Papio cynocephalus | place: Kenya | collected 2012-07-27 ... | reverse complement strand
AGGTCATGCTGACAGAAGCAACGCTGGAAGCCCCATTGACGACGCCCGTGACGACAGAGAAGCCAGCCCTCATCGTAGAGAAGAGGGACGGACGTCTCGTCGACTGGGACGAGCTGGCTGTGGAGAACGCTGTAGAGGGCGCGTTCAAAGACGCCAGAAAGAAGAACGGCAGCGTCGTCACAGCTGAAGACAAGAGGACGATCCACGAGATCGGCACGGTAGTCGAGTCAAAGGTGAAAGGCAAGTACGCGGACGCTGGCAGGGTCGGCATCGAGGAGATCCAGACTATCGTCGAGCAGACGCTGTTGGAAGACTTCCATCTGGAGGACGTGTTCGACTCGTACAATTCTTACAAGATCGAACGCATGAAAGAGCGCGCTAAGGCGACAGACGCTAACGAGGCTGTGAAGCGGTTCTTGCGCAAAGATGACTCTATCATGCACGAGAACGCTAACAAAGACTCTAACGTCTACGCTGCCCAGCGTGATCTTCTCGCGGGCGCTATCAGTAAGGCTTCGTTCTATCGTGTAGCGCCAAAGGATGTCTCTAACGCTCATACTAAGGGCGACATCCACTTCCACGACGCGGACTACTCGCTGTCTAAGATGACGAACTGTTCTCTGCCTAACTTCAAAGACATGCTCACAAATGGATTCAAGCTCGGCAACGCGACCATGGAACCGGCTAAGAGCATCGAGATCGCGGCTACCCAGATCACGCAGATCATCCAGAACATCTCGAGTAACCAGTATGGTGGTCAGACTGTGAACAGGGCAGACGAAGTGCTGGCTCCTTTCGCTATGAAGAACTACCACAAGAACTACGAGATGGCTACGATGGTGCTGCCCGATGGCATGGACGTCGAACAAGCTAAGAAGATCGTGCATGAGTTGAAGCAGACTGAGAACAAGCGCTTGCACATCGAAGACAAACCAATGATAATCGACGAGCCTTTCGAGGAAGAAACTACTAAGCTTGGGGAGCAGCGTAGCCTGTACGCTAAGATTCTTACCCGCAAGAACATCTATGACGCGATGCAGACGTTCGAGTATCAGTGCAACACTTGCTTCTCTAGCGTGGGTCAGACTCCTTTCATCACGTGCGGGTTTGGACTCGGCACGTCGTGGGCAGCTCGCGAAATCACAAGGGCTATCTTCCTGATCCGCATCGCTGGTCTTGGCAAGGACCATCGCACAGCAGTATTCCCTAAACTGACCTACACTATCAAGCACGGTGTGAACAGCGAACCGGAAGACCCGAACTACGATTTGAAGCAGCTCGCTTTGGAATGCTCTAGCAAGAGAATGTATCCTGACATTCTCTTCTACGAGAACATCGAAAAGATCACTGGAGACTTCAAGGCGCCTATGGGCTGTCGTTCATTCCTGCAGGCGTGGCGCAATCCAGCAACCGGTGATTTAGAAGACGACGGTAGAATGAATCTTGGCGTCGTATCCGTGAATCTGCCTCGCATTGCTTTGGAGAGCAAGGGCAGCCTGAAGCGGTTCTGGAAGCTTTTTGACCAGCGCATGGAGGTAGCCCACCACGCGCTCCAATTCCGCATTCAGCGCACGCGCACGGCTTCACCGTTGAACGCTCCAGTATTGTGGCAGTACGGCGCATTTGCCAGACTTCAGCCGAATGACAGCGTAGACGCTATGATGAAGAACAACAGGGCAACAGTCTCACTTGGTTACATCGGTCTGTACGAGACGACCGCAAGATTCTTCGGAAAAGACTGGGTGAATGACTGGGGATGGGATGAAGATGCCCGTCAGTTCGCGTTGTCTATAGTCTCCAAGATGACGGATCTATGCAAAGAATGGGAGTCAGAAGAAGGATACCACTACTCAGTGTATGGTACTCCCGCCGAGTCTCTGACTGATCGCTTCAATCGCATGGATCGCGCTAAGTTCGGTCGTGTAGAAGGAGTCACTGACAAGGACTTCTACACGAATAGCTTCCATCGGCCAGTATGGTTGTCCGGAGACCCCAAGGGGGAACCTGATGACTCTGTGAAAGAAGTGATGTCTCGTCCGAACTTCCATAAGACAGACGATGGTGGCGCTGCAAGCAAGCTCGATTTCGAGCAGCCGTTCCTCAAGTATAGCGCTGGTGGTCACATCGTATATGTTGAGTATCCTTCTATGCGGCAGAACCTGAAGGGCCTTGAGGCTATCTGGGATTATGCGCACAAGATAGGAATTGATTACCTTGGAACTAACACTCCGATCGACGAGTGCTACGAGTGTGGGTACAAAGGCGACTTTGCGCCGACAGAAGATGGATACAAGTGCCCTATCTGCGGCAATGATGACCCGCTGAAGTGCGTGGTGACCAAGCGGACGTGCGGTTACCTAGGAGAGCCACAGATCAGGAAAATGATCCACGGCCGCCACTCAGAACTGGAGTCTCGTGCTAAAGAGATTCAGGGTGAGACTGGCAGAATCTGTCGACCTAACGGTGTGACTACAGCATTCTACGTCGATAGATCAAAAGACCCGCATAAGAAGTAAAAGAACTGCTTGATCGCAGTTTTAGTAGTGGCCTCACGTATGGCTCTTCATAGCTACGTGAGGCCATTATTGTTTAGCTATCAGAACTACAGAGACGCAAATTATGGCTCTTAACGATAAAATAATGTTCATGGAAGAGATCAAGTGGATAGATGATCCGGCTGTGACCACTGATGATTTACCATTGATGGATAAAGATTCAGCTATCAGGTTATCTGGTAACTCTAAGAAAACAAAGAAGATAGCTTCAAATCTAGATGTTGACCGTGTTCAGATTTATCGTTCTTGCACATATTGGAAAGTGAATTCTCATCGTGACTCAGTTCAATCTAGAAAGAACTGGAAGCCTATTGAATACGTAGACTTCGTGAAAGACTTCGAGGGCAGTTTGTTGTCTGGCAAGGAGATGACTAAGAAGTATACTGCTAGATGGGAGCGGTTGAGTGGTATGCTCGGTCTTCATAGGGCTCCCGACGGAGAGAAACGATAGAAAAATAGACGCCGGCAAGCGCAGAAAGACTGGAACGAGACACATGATCAAACGCTGAAGAAGTCAGAACTTGATGAAACTATAGAAAAAGCAGCAAAATCTGACGACCCAATCAAATATCTATTAGACATAGATGTTTATTCCATAGGGAGAACTAGAAAATATTGGACTGGCATCAAACGCGCTGATTCTAATAATTGTGATTATGGTACCTATAAGAAGCAGACTCCAAAACTAATAGATGAAAGAGAAGCCAGCCGACACGAGATAGACGAAGTGACTGTGCGGCTGTCTAACAACGCCCCCGTAGATGACGTGTGGATTAAGTGCGGCTTCGAAATCGATAAGATAGAGGACCCAATAGGTCTCTACTACAATGACTCTAATGATGATCCGCAGATAGCCACCCGAGACGAATTATTGACCAGACTGCCAGAGGGCATAGATCCTGAAGACTCAGAGAAATACATGCAGAATGATCTCCTGCGCTCAGCCTACATGTTGTCTACTGGATGGTTTTTGATGTTCGACGCTGGGTCGATCGAATTATCTTGCGAAACAGATGAACGGATCAATGCTTGACCTGGACTTGCTTCTCCACGGTACTATGATCATATCTACAACATTCGGACTCTGATTCTAATCATACAGGAGACTACATGTCAGAATTCATCAAGACTTGGGAGCACACGCTAACCACCGACCAGATCCGAGCGCTGCAGCGCCAACCTCGCCACGATTTCTCTGCAGAATCTACTGTAGGCAGGGGACCACAGATCCCATACGAGGGGTCTAACAACCCCGCTGCCGGCCAATGGGATGGCCGCGAACTGTCTAAGGGCATGATCGCAGACTACAAGCGGTTCACAGTGGTAGATGGCGTAGGCGTGCGCTGCTCTATCTACGTGAGCGGCTGCCCGTTCCATTGTGATGAGTGCTTCCAGCCTTCTATCTTCAGCTTCAAGACGGGAGCCCCGTACACTAAAGAGCTGGAAGACCAGATCATCAAGGACTTAAGCCAGTCGTTCGTGGACGGGATCACGTTCCTCGGTGGAGAACCATTGCTGAACACGCCTGTGCTCATACCATTAGCGAAGCGCATCCGCGAGGAGTACGGGGACTCTAAGACGATCTGGTGCTGGACTGGCTACACTTGGGAAGAACTCCATAGGAAGGGGGAGACCCCAGACAAGCTCGAACTGCTCTCCTATGTAGACATCCTTGTAGACGGCCGGTTCATCAAGTCTCTCGCTGACCCGATGCTGCAGTTCCGTGGCTCTTCGAACCAGCGCATCATCGACGTCAAGAAGAGCGACACTGAGGGCAAAGTGCATGTCTGGGATGATCTGCACGACGAGCACTTGAAGTACAAGGAGATCGGCGTGGAAGAGCGCAACGCTCACGAGGGCTTAGAATCTTGATACTAATCGCAGACATAGGCATAGTATAGTATAGAGGGGCACTGGCAGACTGCTTCTGCCGACAGCGCCCCTTTGCTCTCTAGCGAGAAAATGTCTGCATGTACTCTATAGCAGCCTGCACGTCTTTGCATCTGGTGCGCTCACCGTTCCCAGTCAAGTTGATCTCCTCGTGGCTCCCGGCGACGACGTAGCTGGAGGAGACAGGAAGACCAATCGGGAGATCATCGAAGAGGCTAAGAAGATCAACCCATCCATAAAAATAGCGATGATCTCGCAAGAATACGTGGAACCACGTCTATACCGCATGTATGACACGTATTCGTCTAAAGTCGGTTCTAATGACGCAAGGAGACTATTGCTCGGTAGATCCGGTTTCGATGTCCATGAGATCGATTGCGATGACGTCTATCACATGACTAAATGCGATCTTCCAGACTCTGAGCCTCACTGGTGACGAATCATTGACCTCACTGTCTGCAGGCTCGCATCATTAGCATAGTGAACGATGGGAATCACGAATATCTACGACATGCGGACAGACTGACCCCAATAGACTACTCTACTGACGTTCACGTCGTATCGTCGGAGATAGACCATGATTCGAATGATAGCGCCCCGACCACCAGCAGTGAGCCTACTCGCAAGAAGCCTCGTAGCAAGATCATGAGGACACTGGACCCGCTCCGCTTCTCGTTCGTCTTGATACTTGCATTCAGTCTGGCTTGCTCCCTGTTCTCAGCCTTACAGCCTGTCTATGGCCGTGTGAGCAGACTAGACCCGTCTCCACGCATTGGCGTAGTCGTTGACGATGAAGCCGGAGTCTTGTCTACAGACACTGTCGACTGGCCGGACGACAGGGGTTCGATGATGGTCAAGGGGGACAGGCAGTATCAGGTGATCGTGGTCACGCTTGACCACGCGCCTGGCTGGAACGCTGAGTACCGGCGATCGACGTCGACTGTTCCAGGACGCCATAGAAGAATCAGACTGCCTGACAAGCACGCTACCCCTAAGATGGACGCTGACTCGTACGCTAACAACGTCTGCACGTACTGGGCGCCCGGCACTAAGACCATGGTAGACAAGTATGCTAACGGTGTAGTCATAGTCTTGTTCAAAGACACTGGCGACCTTGGAATACGTTATGGCTCTCCTAAATTGAACTGGCTAGAAGACAGCGAGAAGAAGCAGATCCATGACATCGGCTACGCCGCAATACGTGACGGTGGCCCAGACAAAGGGATAGCAGACGTAGCCAGCGCAGTGATGGACATGATCCGTGACGGGGATGGGCAGCGTTGAGCGTCATTTTGAGCACAAGTGCATACATCTGTGCATGAAATGAACTACCGCGACGTTAAAGACGTCGTCTCCTGCACTGCAAGGCCTCTCCGGACACTCTGCGTGTGCTCGGTCTGAAGGCAGACCACGCCCTATAACCGCAGTAAACCGACTATAGGCCGGCGAACCCGGTAGCCGGGATTAGTTTATCGTGGCTAGAACAACCTCGCTTAGAGGGCGTATGGCTTGCGTCTGAGGGCATGGTGAGAGCAAGCAGACTCATTGCGTACTATGGACTATGATTCACTTTCGAGAATGCTCAGCGCAAGTCGTCGTAGCCGACGTAGGCGGCGCTCGTCTGCCTCACGCCTATAGTCGACTGCTGAGCGTCTTTAGGCCTCAATGAGTTCACATCAAAATTGAGTGACAGCCAATGACCATCTTCGAAGCCAGGCTCACCGCTCACATCCTCATGGCTCCTCACGTCTACTTTGTTCTTAGCCTTGCTTGTAGACCTACGGTTCCCCTCTACGAACGTGATGCCGTCTTTGAGACGGTTCTCCCACAGGTCGTCTAGACCATGGTAAGACTTGACTACCTGTCTCACCCCTACGATCTCACGGCCATTCTCCTTGTCAGCTTTGACAGCTATAGAGTCGCCCATGTACACGATCCCATTATCGGCTACAGTAGGATCCCAATCGTCTTTGCTTGGATTCAAGTCAACGACTGTTCGTGTGATCACACGCTTAGCCACACTGTTCACCCTACTGGCGTCAGCGTCTCCAGCAGTCACATGCCAGCCTACCTCTGCCATAGCGCTAACTGCCTCCTGCTCGCTCACGCCAGCAGCCTTAGACCAGTTCTCGCCAGTGTTCTCACTAGCCTGCTGAGTCTTAGGACTACCGCTCCTATTGTAAGTCTTGCCTACCAGCTTAGCAGTGGAGAAATCTGGCTTGAAACCCGCGCCAACGAGCTTGCGTGTTATGAACTGACCATCGGTCTCACCGGCGTTCTTGAGACCGTTTCCCAGATTCATAGCTTCAGCCCATTTCTTGTTCTCGTAGGCCGCGGGGTCTTCCCTTAATAGCGTCAGATCTTCTCGTAGATCAGCGAGGTAATCTGCCGCGAGATTTACTCTCATCTGCCGACGCCAGTCATCTGGCTCATCTCGCAGTTGCCCCTCGTATTTCGCGACTTCTTTTTCGACCCTCTCTATGTTAGAAACCAGACGATCATGCGCCTCTGGAACGTTCAGACGCAGCCTCACAGCGGTCTCAGTCGCGTTAGACCCCTTAGCGTAGCTAGGCGTGTGATCATTCACGTAAGACTTCCAGCTGATAGCAGACTCTTCCCCGTCATCAAGGTAGACCCTGATGTCAGCCTTACTGGTGTCATCATCCGTGGTAGCCTGCTTCACGTCGCTCTTGCATGAAGCCCGCGTGAGTGAGGCGAGCCTGGCGAAACCAAGATAAGACTTAGACTTCTTAGGCAACAGCTCGTCACTACTGTCAGCACGATGCTTAGCGTTCTCCCTGTCACGGCTTGCGCGCCAGTCAGTGGCCTGGTCTGCAAGTAGTTGAGCACGGGCTTCTCTGACCAGTTCCACTGGCGTCTTAGTGATGATCCCGTTCTTGTCGATGATGAGCCAGTCTCCCCTACGATACATCTTAGACCCAGCGATCTCCACGCCATAAGCTTTACTGCCCTCGTCACCGTCAGTCTCCCATCTGACGTCACTGCCAAGCGCAAAATCGATGGCAGCCATGTACTCGTTGATCTCTCCAGAGTTCAGCCTATTAGCTGGGTTCTCCACGTCATACTCTACCGGCGCTGTCTGCGGGATAGAGTCTAACGGGATAGCGTCTAACTCGTCTCGGCTCATGCGGTCGTTAGGCTGATACTTAGCAGTGGGGTCAGTGACGGCTAATCTCGCAGCGTTCACGTTGGCTACAGCGTCGCCAGCGCCCTTCTTCAATGAGCGGCTGCCAGAACCGACAGGCTGCTTAGACTGCGCCTCCACGTCATCGATCATCGCTTTCAGGGCACTCTTCGTGCCATGCATCGTGTTGTACCTGCATTTGCCTTTAGTCGCTGAGCACGCTCCGATCGAACCATCTGGCTTGATGTGGCATTTAGTTGAACTGGCCATGACCTGCCCTCCATCACATTGTAGAAATGCGTTTAGTCTCACGTCTTTACTCCAATAGATCTAACCTATTGACTTTATTCTCTCGGTCTTCCGCTAACGGCCTGGCCAGCGGCGATCAGAGTCTAGGGCACTATGTCCAGCCCTGTCTCCGACATTTCGAGTAGCTTGCCCAATATCAGCACTGGTTGCAGACTCGCATGAGAGAATACGCCTCTCGGCGTGTCACGCCGACCAGGATGTTACCATGGAACTGTTCGAAGCAGTTGGACGAACGCAGGCTATTACAGCCTGCGACTGGCTTCAGCATGATAGGAGAACAACATGTCTTCGACTGCGATCACCGCCATCAACGAAGCTACGACTATTGGCCTCGCGGAGACTGCTATCAACCAGATGATGCTCATGCTAGGCGGCATTAAGAACAGTGATCACAATAGCCATGCCACAGTATGGACGCTCAAAGACGGCTTGACTGTCGAGTCGTCTCGAAACGGAGACAATGATCTGCTCTATGCTAAGATGTATGCAGACGGAGACTTGTTCTCGACTACTGTGTTCAAAGGCAGCCTCGAAGACGTGGCCTCTGAAGTCGACTCATGGTGCTGGGGTGCTACGCAAGCCGAGCTGGGCACTGAGGCTATCGACGGAGTGCACCATCAGCTGCTAGTGGACTGGGAGGATGCCTACAAGGACGAAGCGGCCGGCTACGTCGAAGACTGGACTGAGGACGGGATCCACGAATGGTATCGTGACGAATACGTGCCCAGTCTGACTTTCGAGAAGACCGAGTGCAATGACCGTTGGTCTTATTGGCCTACTGAGTCTACAGTGGCTGACGTGGAGACTGTGTGCATTGACGGTGAGAACGACGCCGTGTTCCCAGTCGACTGCGACGAATGGAAGCAGGCTGCGCTCATCGCCGCAGCCCACCCTGACAACAGCACGATGCTCGCACTCGTAAGGGAGGCTATGCTGAGCAGCGTAGGAGACGGCGATTGGACTGACGCCGTGGAGAACGCTGTAGACAGTGAGCCTATGCTGATGGCATGGCGTGCGACTGCGTTCAGTCTCATGGTCGAAGACTCAGAGTACGAAGACCTAGACGCGGTCGAACATGAGGCTGAAGAGCACGAGGACCCATACTATGGGGTCGACGTGGACTCACTACCCGGCGGTCACGACTGGTACCCGTACTGACGTCGTCTACTGTTGTCTCAGGCTACTGAGCATGTGCTATAGCCGATTCTAAGCCGACGGCGGCTATAGGTGATGACCCATACCGAGTACGGCTATTCTGCGACGCTAGTGGACAGAACACCGCGAGATCGGGTGATGTCACTGCCGGTCTCGAGGCATTCGATTCTTAGTGCCTGCTGGCAGTACAGACCAACGACTTCTCCAGTCATTCCCAGCACCCGTGCAACAGCAGCCGGACGTTTGCTTCTCCCCTGCTATCAATGCCAGTACGTCGGGAACTTCCAACCGATCTGCATCGTCGAGTCTTTCGCGTCAATAGCGTCTAAGCTGCCAGCCCACGTCTCTCCAGTCTCGGGGTCAACGAACTTCTTCAGACCAACAGCTCTAGCCCACTTCTCGCCATCATCGAACGACTCGATGAGAGACCATGGCACTGTCGACATGAACGGCTCGTGCTTGTTCACTTTCTCTGCTTCGAAGTTGATCTGTTTCACGAAACCGTTCATCACCGCGACTGGGGCCACGTTGTACTGGTCTCTTAGCATCTTAGCCAGATCTGGCCTGCTACTGCTTGCGTCTACCAGGCAGTACTGCTTGACAGGCAATAGCTCTCTCCCCGTGGGCGGAACTAGTCTCCCGTCAACATGATGCTCGCAAGTGTAGACCGGGTCGTCGTTAGACTGTCTCGCTTCTATGATCTCCACGTAGTCTTTGATCGTCTTCTGCCCAGCCATGATCATAGCCACCGCGCTGTTCTTGAGTATGCTTGCACTGACGTTATTGTCGGCAAGCCAACGGACTGCTGACAGTAGTCGCTGCAGCCTAAGCACAGCCTCGACGTCTTCCACTACCAGCCATCTGGCGTGTTGTTTCTTAGTCTCTCCGTCAATCACCGTATTGAAGGTCGTAGATTTCAGTGAGAATCCGTTGCTTTTCACGAAGTCAACGAGGTCTCGAGGCTTACCGATCATATTCTCAGTCTTCAGAACTACGTTTTCTCCATGCGAGCAATCGATGCTAACGATCTCGTCTGTTAGGACTGGATACTCTGAAGCTACTATCTCAGCCTTATGCAGGACATTGCTTGACACACCACTGTCTTGATCGCCTATTGATCTCGTTCCTCTGATTATCTCGAAGAATTCGCCCCGTCTATCACGCCATAGACACATACCATTCTTGAACATCACTGAAAACACGTCTACAGATTGAACCAGATCGTGCAACTGCCTATGCTTCGGATCCCAACCTATCTTACTGGACCATTCAGCGTGATCCATCTGGTTGAGCAACTGTATGTCTATCCTGCGCCTCCGGACAGCGTCGATGTCAGGCAAATCTACGTCGGTGTTCCCAGCAAACCATAATGACAGTCTAACGTTCACATACTTGAAGACGCTACTACCATACCTGGCGTCCATCTTAGTACCGCTACTCACAGCGTTCAGTACTCTCATGTCTCTAGGCTTGATGTTGATGACCTCGTCCTGAATGGCGATCTTCTTGCCTTCGAGCTGCGTCACGGCCATACCGTGCTCGAAACCGGTGCCTGCCAGATTCTCTAACTGCAGTCCAGTAGTAGTGATCGTTGGAACGAATCTGGCGAGACCGTTCATCAGCGTAGTCTTGCCAGAGCCACCGCTGTCCGTCATGATGAAATAATGAGCGCCGTGTAGTCCCATCACAGAGTAGAACACGGCCATGCAGAAGTTGGCGTAGTCTTTATCTGAGGCGAACACTTTGCCTCTCATGAGATCGTCTACATGGTCAATGAACTCCTCGTCCATCACAGCCGGAACATCCACAAGCGGAATGGAACAGTCATCTGCGTCTATGATGCTGTAGCCTTCGTCTGCGTTCTCGTCAACTACGACGTCTTTGTCTCCCGAACGCACCTTGTTCTCATCGACTTGATAGCCTAAATCCATAGCCATCATGACCAACACGGCTAATTTCACGAATGAGAAGTCTATCTGGTCAGCCGGCCTCTTAGCCCGATTCTTCTCTTCTAGCATAGAGTCATACTTTATGACCTCTAACGTGCCACTGTCGTGATAAGCCCGTTCATACAATGTGTATGTAAGAGAACTATTGATTCTGTTTGGCAGATCAACAGAGTAGTAATACTGGCCTATGAGTAATCGGCCGATTATGACGAAAGCTAATTCTCCATGTCTCCTGATAGAGTCCCGTGGGACTAATAGACTGTCATCATGGGAGATCTGTATTGATTCACGATACTTGTCTGCAAGTCCATGCGCTTCGTCTCGCTTGATGATTCTAACGTCTTGCAAGTCGTCGTAGTATGATGTCTGGATGATGAGAGACGAGAAAGGCTTGCATCCCATGAACTCGTCCCGCAGCGATATATCGCTGAATTGTCTGATTCTGCCATCCCCATCTACTCTTGGACCTAGAACGCTGTCTTTCACTACGAGTAGACTACTATTGCGTGATTTGGATTTACTGTGTATATTATTGTCTTGTGTTGTTATGCGGGACATAACCAACCTCCTATTGTGGCTGTTCATCTAGTACATGGACAGCCACTATTTTATTTGTTCTGATTGACGTGTCTTCACTTCAAATGGCCATAGAACTAAGTGAACCAGTTCTACGCTCTTTCACAGATCCGTCTATATCAACATCATCTACGTCATCTTCTATGAGTTCTAGCGCGCGATGACCAATTAGAATGAGTTCTTGAGCAGCTCTGGCTCTAGACAGATTATGTTTGTCAGCGTAACTATCTATGATGTCTACCATTTTCCTGTTCGCCTTGAATTGAACTGGTATCCTAATCCTGTCGCTTTTTAGGTCTTCTAACGTCTCTTTCAAAGCAGCGCGATCTATCTCAGTCATAACATTATCCTTTCCGACCCTAAAACTGGATATACTTTGAATATCATACCCTGCTTCTTCGATCTCGCATGAGACTATCACCCATAGAGCGTATCACGATCAAAAATCTACTATGAGTAGAAAGTTCTAGAGTACACGAAAATATCACGATCTTCATCGGGATATATCACGATTTCCTCACATACCTGATTGATCATCGTGATACGATGAAAACGTTGGAATCTAGCCTATTAGAGAATTCTTCTAAACATAGAAAACAAGATAACCGACGTATCATGCCCTTTTCTAAATCTACATTTCTATTTTTGCATTCTATAGAACCATGATGATACGAGGGATACGGATACGATCGTTACATAAATATCGTTATAAAAAGTAGATTGATTGTGACTTCGTCTTCCACCCAAGAAGCCTTTTCTGCAATCGTAGTTTCGGGAGATCAACAAACAAGTCAATAGACGACCCTATAAAATATCTGAGTGCCAGGGAGACTAATGTGCTGATTTCAATAGAACCTAAAGTCTTGACAAGGGTCTCAACAAGTAGACGTCTCACGGGAAAGGAGAACACCGTTGAGTAGTTCACAGAGCCAGTCTCAGACTCTCCAGGCGAGACCAGACGATAAGATGCCGCCGGTCACTTTCCTGCTAGCCCTCGTGAACATCATCGTCTATGGCATCGAGCTCGTCTTAGTGAAACCCCAAGACATGACGATGTTCTTGCAGCGTTGGGCTGTGAGCAGCGCGAGTATAGACAAGCCATGGACCCTAGTGACGAGCATGTTCTTGCATGATCCCCAGTCGTTCACTCACATCGCGTTCAACATGATGGCCCTGGTGAGCATGGGTATAGTCATAGAGAAGGCCGTAGGAAGCCTACCGTTCCTATGCTTGTATTTCGCAGGCGGGGTGAGTGGATCGCTGGTAGCATGGTGGTGGGTGAGCTCTCAGGGATCGCCTGACGTCCATCTTGGTGCTAGTGGGGCTATCTTCAGCCTATTCACAGCATGCTTAGTGTTAGCCCGTAGACTAGGAGTAGACTGGAAGTCGCTAGCAGGCTGCTTAGCCTTGAATCTAGCTGTACCATTGCTAGACCCGGGCGTCTCATGGCAAGCTCACACTGGTGGAGCGGTGCTTGGTCTGATCGCTGGGGTCGTAGCGTTGATCGCCTCGCGCACAGCGCCATATGATGGGACTTGGCCGGTCAAGCTCAACAAGCCGGGCCGCGTCATGCTAGCTGCATCTTCTATCATTCTGGCCATCGCAGCTTACTTGATGAGATTTTAAGCCCGCAAACCCGGTATTTCAATGCCGGGTTAGGGCGTCCTCTACAGCTTTACATATGGTAACTAATATGCTAACATTATCCCTATGAACACAAGTGGCGAACGGTTTACATATGGTAGGACTTCGGTATACAATCTGAACTACCACATCATCTGGTGCACAAAATACCGTCGCAAGGTGCTCAAGAACGGAATCGACTCGGATTTGAAGACGATTCTCAAGGAGATAGCCGACGAGCACGGCTACCGCATTCCCCACATGGAGGTCGGCTTGGACGACCATATCCACCTGTTCGTGTCCGCTCCGCCGAAAATCAATGTGAGCAGTATCGTCAAGCAGTTGAAGGGCACGTCCAGTCTCAGACTGTTCTCCATGCACCCCGAACTGAAAAGCCAGTACTGGAAACGGAAAGGCGAGAGGAGCCTGTGGTCTCCCAGCTACTTCGTAGAGAGCATCGGAACCACCAATGAGCAGGCCGTCGCCAAGTACATCGACAACCAGAGGGCGAAGGAGCGTGAGTCCGAATGACCATACGCAAGGTAGCCCAGCGAATACCGTTCACGCCATCGAAGACTCAGGCCGCGTTGTTGGAGCGTTGCTTCGGTGACAGGCGCTTCGCCTACAATCAGCAGGTCGAGGCGTTCAACACGTATGACAAGGAGACGAACCCGAAGCCCGCGTATCCGAACGTGACCGAAATGAAGAACGCGAACAAATGGCTCAAAGACAGTCCCATACCGTCCAACGCGTTAAGCAACGCCATTATGGACTTCCGCAAGGCGCAATCCGCGTACTTCCGCAAAACCCAGTACGGGAAGCATCGTCCCCGTTTCTCCTCGCGGAACGACAACATCCAATCATTCCGCAACACCATGCCCATACGACGTATGGAGGGGAATCGGTATCCGCTGTCGAGGAAGCTCGGCTCGGTGCGTATCCGCAAACGCGACCGATTGCGTTACCCAATCGAATCATTGTCCAGCTGGACGGTGAAACGCGAGAACCGCACCTACTATCTTGTGCTCCTATTCGACGTAGACGTCCAATCGAAGAAGCCCGCCGAAGGCAGGATAGGCATCGACTTGGGCGTCAAGGACTTCCTAACCCTGTCCACCGGCGAGAAAATCAACTATCCGAACCGGATGAAGACATTGGAGGAACACGTCATATGCGAGCAACGTAAACTATCCCATAGGAGGAAAGGGTCGAACAATTACCTTAAGCAGAAACAGGCTGTAGCGAAAGCGTATGCCAAGCTCCGCCACTATCGTGACAACTTCCAACACCAATTGTCCCATAGGCTGATTGAAGAGAACCAATTCATCGGCATGGAGACGCTGGCGGTGCGGAACATGACGCGACGGGCGAAGAAGAAGCTCGACAAGAACGGCAAGCCCATGCGTAATGGACAGTCACGCAAACGCGCGATGAACTGTTCCATACTCCGCGACGGCTGGAGGGGTCTCATGGACAAAATCTCCTACAAGGCGGAATGGTATGGCAGAACGTTCATTCGCGTGGACAGATTCTATCCGAGTTCCAAACTTTGCCATGAATGCGGACACAAGTATAAGGAACTGGTGTTGTCGGAACGCGAATGGACTTGCGAAAACTGCCAAAGCCGACATGACAGGGACATTAACGCCGCGTTGAACATTCGGGACGAGGCAATACGCATCAGTCAAGAAAACAAATAACCAGAAAAAGGGAACCGACCGACAATCGGGGATAGCCTGCTAAAAATAGGAAGCCTCTGCCATCATACGACAAGCACGACGGCAAGCAAGCCCAGTTCGCAGGAATCCCGTGATTTCAATCACGGGAGTGTCAAAGCTACTATGATGATAGCGTGACGGTCGTTTGCTTCTAATGCTCTCAGCTCGCATGATAGCGCACATCAAATCATAGATCTGGTCTTTGATCGTCTGTGCTTTACTGCGTCTATCGTAGCGAGAAGCACAGTAGTCAAGGCCTGACTCCTCAGAAGACGATGAACGCCTGGACAGCGTCTGTGAGCGCACAGCATAGTGCAAGATGACTAATAGCAAGAATCGCAGCGCTTATCGTATGCGAGTGAAACGGGTCTTACAGTTATCAGTCGAATCGAGATCACCGTATACTGAAACAGGCTATCAACAGTGTTCTCGATTCTCCATGTCAGCCTCCAGCTTGCGACGCTGACACCGAACGCAGCGAAGAGTCAATACCATCGACTGTCTTCTTCCTATTAACCCCATGAGACCTCTCTGCCTGCGCCCGCGACCAAGACAGTGTCAGTCTTCTGCACGATAGCACTGCGCATTGACCCAGCGCAGACGAACTTCGCGCTACGCTAAGTCCCAGCACGGGAATATTGCCTACTTATTGAAAACGTGTTATGATAAATCTGACGATGTTGAGATCTAGCCATGGAAGGAGGTGCATAGAAGTGAACAAGCTTGGTAAGTCAATCATGAGGGCTATGGCTATGACTGGCGTAAACTCTGTAGCCAGGAGCAACCCTGCCGCAGCTGCTGAGATGATGCAGTACATCATGGAAGATGAGAAGTGAGTACTAGTGATGGCAGTCTGCAGTCGAGCCAGAACTGACACGCGATGACGCTGAGCATGATAGTAGCTGACGATGAGGTCAGCTATTTTCATATCTGGACGCGGTCTGGCTTCTATAGACACCCGTGTTCAACTGCATCCACCCGCTCTGCTATCATCGGCGCCAGCATTCACTTAGAACCACCCTATAACGGTTCTACCGTCATATCTCACGTCTCACTATGATAGAAGACGAGAGGCCAGTAGACTTGCCAGCAGACGTGAGCGCTGGCGTTGAGGACAATGGAGACTTAGACCCACTAGCGTTCGACCAGTGGTTGCCGAGCTTATCGTTCGATGGTGAGAGAGTGCAGATCACCCGCCCAACGGATGACATGGAGACTATAGTCATGCAGCCAGTGAAGGCTCCCCAGCCATCTGGATTGAAGCGGGAGATCAACGGTACTGGTGATCACGAGAACGATGGAGGCGTGGCTGGCTCACAGGCTGACGACCCCGGCGACGCTATCAGACATGACGCCAGTCCATGCATAGACGACACTATGTGGCTGCAGATGAGCAAACGGACTGTTATCAAGACTACTGATGGCGCTACTGTAGACTTAGAGCCATCAGGGTCGACGGAGCTCGTCAGACTGGTGGAGGCCACCACTGCTGGCCAGATAGCCGAGAAGACGAAGGCGCGCAGGGAAGCCAGATGGCAGGCTACTGTGAGACGTCGAGAACGCAGGCTGAAGACTATGATAGCAGTCAGTGTCGTAGTAGGCGTAGTCAGTCTGGTAGCATTGGTGACTTCGATCTCTTGACCCATCAAGATCTCATACATAGAGAAGCTGGTCGACACGTAGCTGTCCACTGTAGTTCTAAAAATCGCGGGGGAAGAGGCGATCCTGGGCATATCTACGCCTTGTGAAGAAGGTAGTGAACCAGCATGGCAAAGGGAACAGATGGCTGTCAGATGACGGCAGGTGGACGAGCATGTTCAACCGCGTGTACAGGCTCGTCACCTACTGGCCTGTAGTCAGCGTAGACGGCAAGACCGCAGTAGAAGACGAGGCTGGCCGACTCCAATGGAAGTACAAGAAGACGCCACTAGCTGACGTCAGCAGTGAGCTCAAGACTGCTATCGCCGCCTGCAACACAGTCAGTTTCCTTGCAGACAAGGGGGAACTGCAACGGGTAGACGCTGAGACTACTACGACAGATAGCAGACCAGACGACGATACTGATGCAGTAATCACGCATCCGTCCACTAATGACGGCAATGGGCAAGTGTCTAATGCTACTGGAACCGTCAATGAACAGCAAGTGGGCTCGTCTGCCTGCATGGTCCATGAATCAACGACGATAGAGTCGTCTATCATCCCACGATGGCCGCGTAAGGGAAATGGCCTGACCCTCACTATCCCATGGAGAGACATGGCGATCAACAAGCCTGGAGACAGCATACGAGGCCTGGCTGGGTCGGGCTACGAGGCTGGAGTCAGGGGAGAAGAATGGACTGCTGGGAAACTCACCGAGATCTCCGGCCTATTAGAGTCTAAGACTGGTTCTAAGACGTTCACGCTGCATTCGCTACCATTGACTGACCGCATGGACGTAGACCACGTGTTCGCGTGCAGGGCTGGGCTGTTCCTGTTGAACTCTAAGAACTGCCAGCCACTGCTCGTCCGTGGAGACGTGGTGAAGAGGCAGTCTACTGGGGAGCCCCTGCAGAGCACTTGGGTCCAGACTGCTCACAGGAACGTGGACGCGCTGCGAGGCAAACTGGCGACTATCGGGTATTCGAGCGTCGCCGGCATGCTGCCGATCACACCAGTCTTCGTCATGCGGGGAGAGTTCACAGTAGTAGGCCAGCCTACTGTACCATTCGTAGCAGGGCAGGTTCTAGACGAGTACATGCGCGCAGTAGACGCTAACAGGACTGCGACTTTAGACGACAGGCTGATAGCAGCGCTGGAGTCAGACATGAGACGCAGCACGTTCTGGCTATGAGTGCTCTGACTCGGGATCCGTTGTTCTAAGAGTCTTAGGGACGCCAGCGCGCACGCCTGGGTGATCGACCAGTCTACTATTTCCATGATCGCCGGTCGCATGTGTAAGATGGACATGGCGAACAATACTCAACAAGCAGACGCTGCGCACGTTAGCGGCGTAGGGAATAGGTTAGGCGAGTGGAGACATGGTAGACAAGAAGGCTGCTGGCAATGCTGAGGACAGGCCGCTACTCATGGCTGTCAGCGCTAGAGCGTTGCTAGACATGCGGGCTGAGACGGAGTTCTTAGAGTCTCACTCCCTAGAGGAGTATAGCGCCCGTCAGCGCAAGCTCGCTAATAAGCCTCTGAAGCCTGGCGTAGCCTTCACCTTCGTGGAACGAATGCTCTCGTTGAACGCGATCACGAAGCCTGGAGAAGGCAAGCTCGTAGAAGTGGTGATCGCGTCGCACATGGACCCAGACACAGGCATGAGGGTGACGAACAGCGTGTATGAGCTCGGTCTGCCTATCCGCATGGCGTTGTTCACGTCTGGAAGCAGTCTCGTGAGACCATTGAGCCGGATGGGCGTGAGGCTGTACTTGTCTATGAGCAGTGGCGCTGTGCAGGAGGCGGTGGACGCGGGCTTGCCAGCCGGTCAGATCTTGACAGACAAGCCTATAACAGAGCATGACGACAGTCATGGTGAGATACGGTTAGGTTTTGATTTCGATGGCGTCATCGGTGACGACTCGTCAGAAGACCTGTTCAGAAGAGTCGGTCTAGAGGGATTCAACGACAATGAACGCAAGAAGTCTAACGTCCCATTGTCTGATGGCCCACTGGGACCATTCATGCGTTCACTGGCAGTCATCCAGAAAGCAGAGCAGGCTGAGGCAACAGCGACTAATGGTACTTACAAGCCACGATTGCGAGTAGGCGTCATCACGAGCAGGGGCATACCAGCTGACGCTAGGGTCATGAGCACACTGAGGTCCATCGGAGTCAGGGTAGACGACGCTGCTTTCATGGACGGGCATGACAAGTCTATGATGATCCAGGCGTTGAGGCCTCACTTGTTCTTTGATGACCAGGTCCGGCACTTAGACAACGCGAAGCATATAGCGCCAGCTGTGCATGTCCCATTCGGGGTAGCTAACGCTGGAGACCGCGCTGATGACGCAGAGAGACAGGCCTAGAATCGGATAGGCCTGGGGACTGCGGTTGATGTCAACTGACTGCGTTCAGACAACGTCTCTAACGCAGTCTAACCGCATCTAACGATCGGCTAAGAATCGAATACCGCGAGATCTGAAATATGTTTTCTAGATCTCGCGGTATTTCGTCTCATAGCACTGCAGTAAAGCAGCACTCGGTATAGCACATCACCTGTAACCGAGGCGGGTCTAAGAATCGTTCCCAGACCGGCTGTCGTCATTTGATAGACTTCAGGGTTTCGACAGACATGGGCTCGCAAGCGTCAGAACCAACGCCATCATACTCGAGATAAGCTGTGACTACCCCCGACTCCCATCGAGGCATACGTGGGTCATTCCAACCATGCGCTGCCCTGTTCCCCACGCCAGTGCCATCACTAAGAGACAACTGCAGGCGATCCAAGCCGATAGCCCTGCCCTGCCTCGACGCCTCGTCAGGCATCACGAGTTCGACGCCGGTCAACAGTCTGCATTCCCTGCCGTCTATCTCCAGAACGCAGGGAGTCAGCAATGGTATAGACTGCACGTCCAGCAACCGCCAAGCGAATCCAGCAGACCGTATGCACCATAACTGGTAGCGCCGGGTCCCAGGTTCGCGGTCTTCGTCCATCTTCGACCACATGATAGTCTTAGCCTCATAGCCTAGCAATGGGTCAAAGTCTGGTAGATTCTTGTCTGATGGCGCCCAGGCCAGCGTCACGCATCTCCCAGCGCGGGCGAGCTTCTTGCAGTCGACAGCCACACTGTCAGGGCCAAGCGGTTCTGGGCGGGTCTGTCTCACGCGCATGACTATGATAGACGTAGTCAAGAACGCTAGGATGACCGCTAATACGACAGCAGTCTGAGTCTTCCCCTGAGACGCCATCACCAGTAGCGAGAAGAACACTACAACAGTAGCCCCGATAGCGCTCAACGTGAGCAGACGCAGCCTCTGCAGCATCCTATAGGGGACTGTCTTCTTAGCCGTCTTAGCGTCAGCCCGCACCCATCTGCCTACACGTGGACGCTGAACTGTACTCGCCACCAATGCTGCTATCACTATGGTAGACAGCAAGCCTACCGCTATCAGGCTGACGCTAGCCCACTGGATGACGTCAAGCCACCCATTGAGCGTTTCCTGATGACCCCTGACTGCACATAGTGCCCAAGTGCCAGCCGCCACAGCTAAGACACTGGGGGCTATCTTACGGACGATCGTGAGCGCAGGCACCCTCTGAGCCAACTGAACGGGTTCTAGCTCTCTGCCTATCTTCACCATCTCTGTCCCCCTATGCTAGGCACTCTAAGTGCACTTCGCTGCTCATCAGACGCGTCGCTGACAGCGACCAGTGAGTGCAAGACCAGTCATCTTAATCCCCGAGCCATACAGCAGCCATGTTAGCAGCGGCTATTGGGTCAACTACGAACGCCTGCACCGTGGACTCTGACGTGTCGCAGTCTATGACGAGCCTGCATGCTACCCTACCGCCGGGGTCTAAGCCTCCTATCAACGGCCATAGCACGCTGCGGCCGATCGCTTCGACTAGCCTCTCCCGTTCTGGCGTCAACGAGAACACATGACCGTCAGGGAATCTGATGCCGTCTAAGTCAGACGCTGAGAACTCGTGGCTATCCACGATGAAACTATAAGCCACGCTAGGGCCATTCTCAGACAGTTCGCACTCAAGGACGACACTGTCTACAATAGTGCCGACGTACCCTAACGGTAGCGAAGCTGCCCGTTCTATGACTGGTCTCCAGCCTGCTGGCATCGTGCCCTCGACCACTTGTTCTCATTCCATGTAGACGACGTTTTCATGATTGCAGATATGCTGTCGAGCGCAGACTACCCGCTGTCGCAGACGCCGCGAGACATCGCGGACTTGGGCGACCAATGAGACTAACTGATAGCAGACAGTCTCCAGCAGCGTCTATTAGGCGATGAGGCGAATGCGGTAGAAAAACAAGGAGAGCATGGTAGTCAGGCCTATGATCGGCGATGGCTACCATGCTCACTGATAGGAGTCGAGTGGCCCCATGAAACCACTCAAGTATAGACGCCAGCCCCGACCCGTCTTGCGACTGCAAGCATGGGCTCAGAGGCTCGCCAGGCAGGCAGCTGCAGGCAATGAGGCTGGCAGACCAGACAGAAACAAACGGATCCCGCCTAGTCTAGATCTTCAGTTATTGGTATTCGCGGTCTTGACGTTCACCTCACGCCTAAGACGATTCTCGTCGTCTCGGAGTCCCGCGACTATAGACTGGTCACCAGCCCATGTTGTTGAAGAAGTCATAGGGGTCGAATCCCTCACTGCCATCAGACTCATCATTCTGGTCACTATGGCTGACGGTCTTCTCCTCATGGTCTAGCGTGACCTCCACGTTCTTCACTGAGCCCTCTCGCACGTATGTGATCGTGTGCTCAGAGCCGAATACTGCTGCGCGGACGTAGCCCATGAGCGACGTAGCGCCATCAACAGCCTCGCCATCCCAACCCACGATCACGTCATTCTCCTTGAGGCCAGCCTCGTCAGCAGTGCCACCAGGGACCACAGCGTCTTCTCCTTTAGACGCTGTTATCTTAGCTCCCACGCGGGTCACATCGTCTGCTGTCACTGTTGAAGACGTGATGAGGACACCGAGCTGCGCATGCTTCACGCTGCCAGTCTTGATGAGTCCACCAGTGACTCGCTGCACGAGGTCAGACGGGATAGCGAAACCGATGCCTATGCTACCCGCGCTATCGCTAGAACCGCTAGTGCTCGCGATGCTCGAGTTCACTCCGATCACCTCGCCATCAGAGTCGAACGTGGGCCCACCAGAGTTCCCAGGGTTGATAGCAGCATCGATCTGGATAGCGTTCGTCACCACCAGACCATTGCCCGTCTCCTCGCTGCTCACGCTCACTGGACGGTTCAACGCTGACACGATGCCGGTAGTAGCAGTGTCCTCATAGCCTAGTGGGTTGCCTACAGCAAGCACTCCCTGACCGACGGTGAGCTTACTGGAGTCAGCGAACGTGACAGGCTTCAGATCACTGGGACCATTGATCAACCTGATGACAGCGAGATCTGTAGTAGCATCAGACCCAATACGCTTAGCCTTGTAGATCTGGCCGTTCGACAACGTGACTGCTATCTCACCGTCTCCATCGACCACATGCTCGTTCGTGACGATGTTCCCGTCAGTGTCCAGTATAGCTCCAGAGCCCTTAGCCACAGACTGACCGTTCTCCACGGAGATAGCCACGACAGAGCCTTTCACGCTGTCAGCCACAGTCGACCACGCGTCCACGTCTGTCTTCCCGGTCGCATGGCTGCCACCCCCGCTGGTAGAACCAAGGCTACTCATGCTCGCGCCAGCTGGCACAGTGACAGCACCACTGGCTATCATGCCATAACCGATGCCAAGGCTCAGCACAACAGCCACGAACGCTGACACGGTGGGAGACACCCAAGCTGGGATCTTCTTGACTGTAGCGTCATTCCCGCCATCACCATTGACTGGTGGGACGACAGGCGGATTAGAGCCGCTTACGACCTGGCGAGCCGCGTCCACATCGTCTTGCATGGTCGGCTGTGGAGTCATCGTCGTCGGACGAGCATCATCAACTCCATAGCCGCTGACGCCGTTCACTATGTGCGCTCGCGGGCTATCGTCAGCAGTCAGGCTGCCATCATCAGTAGCTGCGACGCTTTGGACAGCGTCACTCGTAGTCGGGGGGATGGCGTCTCCTGTCTGCCCACTGATGCTGCCATCATCTCCTCCGACTGCAGTCTTCTTGGCCTCTAAGCCAGTAGCAGCAGTCTCGATGCCCGTGTCCATGCTGTCGTCAGCCCTGTCTACGTCGGCTGCAGACGCGAGGCCTTCCCCGCCGATTAAGCCCTCGTCACCAGTTGACCCTAACGGCTCATGCTCACTCATGAGAACCATGTCCTCCTTCTGATCGTTTCTCATAGTCAGACAATGAATATCTGCCATCTACGTATAGTATCATTATGCAACATGCCACATACAGTAGTCATTGAGATTCCTGTGAGTCTCATGACAGTCCCCTATCGTCATCGCTCTGACAGTAGACGTGAGACGCAGCGAGAACTCGATAGACGTCAACGTGGGAGATTAAGATAGAATCATGAAAACGTTGTTGAAGACGATCAGACGAATCATCGTGCTACTGCTCATCATGTCTATAGCCTGGCTGGGCCTCACATGGAAGAACTACCATGACTTGCAGCCCATCATAAGCAGGGCTCAAGCAAGCATGACTGCTGACAGTGACGTAGTCGACAAGGCTGAGGCTACAGTGAAGATGGCTGAGACTGACGGCATGACAGGAGACGACGTGAAAGCGTTGTCTACAGTGCTGTCAGGGCACGCGGACGCTAAGCCCAGCGTGCCCAGCCTAGACTGGAGAGACTGGAAGGAGACGCTCAAGCTACCGTTCACCGCTAAGAAGACCAGGACCATAGCAGAGCAGGCTATGTCTACCGGAGATGACCGCCTCGATGAGCTCAAGACCGCTCTAGACACGGCCATGCAGTCCTACTTCGAGGCTATGCGCACGACTGCGAGTTCTAGCGAGTACGCTTGGAGGGATAGACTGGGTGGCAAGTACGATGGGGCTCCATCGCAGGCAGTGGCTATGGCGCGATCAGCGCAGTCATGGTCAAGCATCGACGGGCTCTACAAGCTCGTAGTAGACATGCATGGCAAGTACTCTGAGACGCAGTCCCTACTCAAGCAGACTGTAGATGGACTGCACGCCGCTGAGGCCGAGGCTGCTAAGATCCAATCAACAGATGGCGCTGAGACTACCGGGTCTATCAAAGCGAAGATCGATGAGGCTGCTGGCAAGATGGGCGCGCAGGTCGTGTACACTCCATCAGCGGGATGCCAAGGCGAGCCAGGAGATGGCGCACCAGCCATCGGATACTACTGCCAGGGCTATAGAGACTCGAGGAACAAAGTCTTCGTCAACACTGCTAACTCTGGCTACCCACGCTTGCAGTCAGACGCTTGGCTGCTCGACGCCGTGAAGCATGAGCTGTCTCATCGGTCTATCATGATCACCTGTGGCACCGTGAACCCTAAGATCGCGGGAAGCAGGATAGAGGCAGTCACGAACTCCTACGCTTACGCTTACTATGGCGCGAATAGGGAGCGCACAGTCAAGCACCAGGAGGGGATCACCGAGTACGCGGCTGACGCTGAGACTGACGCTATCGCAGCGAAGATCCATAATGGCCAGTGCTCGTGAATAGACGACGATAAGCAGCATGGCTCATTGAACGCAGAGCCTCCATGACGGAAAAGCAGCGAGCCCCAGGCTATCTCGTCGACTGCCTGGGGCTCGCTGCACGCAGGCGTGAACATGAAACCAGACGCGGAGCATCCACAGCGTTCACGCTGCCAGCATCAGTCTAATGACGCTCTAATGACGCTGACGCTTCTTCGAACGAGGCCGGGAACTCGTAGTCGAGCTTCAAGAAACCGATCTCGTCAGCGTACCTCACGAGGTCTACGAGACGGTCATACTCTATCCTCTTGTCCTCATTAGTGCCACTGGCGTTCCTGCAGTGCTTGATGAGACCCCCAGCCTCGTCGTCACTGAAGACTACATTGTCCTCGTCTGCCACAAGTTGATCACGCAGTAGATCAAACAGCGGCTTAGTCCGACGATAAGAGACAGTAGTCTTAGAAGCAGACCTCACTCGATGCTCTGGGGAGATAGCCCTCGCGTCGATCTGCTTCACCCTGTAGACATTCTCCGTAGACAGCCCCCAGTCGAACACGACCTGCTTCAGATCACGAGAAGCATAATCGACACAGCAAACAGGCATGTCTTCCATAGTGATGAGGCTATGCTTGCGGCACCAGTCTGCTACCCAGTCGAACACGAATCGTCTGCCAGCCAATTTAGCGTACAGGCAGTCTAAGAACTCGCTCATGATCACCGGACTACAGCCTGGCTTGATTCCATCTGCACTACTGATAGAGTCCATCTCATCAACAGCAGACACTATGGCGACAGCCATAGCGTCATCGTTAGGCCAACTACTTGCGTTCGTCTGCACATGCGCCCGATCCTTCCCATAGTCAGACGGCAGTTTAGCGAGCGCAGTGCCCTTCAGCCGGGCTTTCGCCTGTTTGCCAGGCTTCCCAGCAGCCCAGTTCTCCCTACAGTCTACCTCATCAGACTCCCATTTCTCATAGGCTTCCACAGGGGTCACGCCGCCAGCGAGATTCCACGACTGCAAGTCTCTGATCGCCTGCTCGCGGGGAACGATGATAGTCTCGTCACCGTCCAGCAGCTTACTGGCATGCTCACTGAGATCCCCGGCTAATCTCGCCCAACCGTCATCAAGACCAGCGTCTTCTCTGACAGCGGCCTGCAAGCCACGCATGAAAGCCCGAAGCGGCTTCTTGAGATACGTGATCTTATTACTCATGCCCTGCTTGTATAGGCCTCTGCGTACATCCCATGCAGAGCCAGTGAGGGAGTCCACCCAGAGGTTCTCTACGAGCGCACTATCCATCGCAGACAACACTGCAGACAACGCCTCACTATCACCAGTCGCGGCAGCCAGCGCAGACCCGGCAGCCTTCCCTAACGCTGCGTCAAACAGTCGCTGACTGTCTACACTGACACTGCCCGCCACTGCCTCTCCACGCAATGCAGACTCGCACCTACGCACCAGCTCGACCTCGATAGCGTCAAGAACCCTGACAGCGTCGCTGCCCGCATGAGCTGGCAAGCCACCACGGAGAGGCCACAGTGGAGAATTGTCCATAGTGATAGCCCACCGGGCAACGTCCAGAGTCATCTTCCTATTGCTGTCATCAAGCAGGCTGACGCTACAGCACACGCTAGCGAGTCTCCTCAAAGCGTCGCGGCGCTTAGCGTCAGCCGAGGCAGCCTTCAAGCTCCTCTTAGACCCCGCTCCACTATGCTTGCGTTCAGCATACCAATCATGCTTAGACTGATGACCGCTAAGGGCACTGACTATGAGATCCGCTACGTCACTCATGTCTCCATAGTCGCCGTCTCGCACGACAGCGTCGAACCCCCGCTGCTTGATAGCAGTAGTCACGATGTTGAACATGTCGACGTCAGACGCTTTAGACTTGCAGCCATCAAGTCTCGTCTTCAACAGCACGTCTACGAGCGCTCCCGCTTTAGACACCTCTAAAGCAGAGGAATAATCAATCGCCTCCCCGTCTCCAGGAACGCCTGCTACTCCCTGAGCAGCCATGCTGACGAACCTGCTGGAGGCTTTCTCGATCACAGCACGCGAACCGTCAGCTTTCGACAAGAACGCTTCCATGCTGTCTACAGCGGCAGCCAGAGACTCACCAGACTCATGACAGCCGGCCATCTCACTCCTCACTGTCGTTCTCCTTCCTGACTAAACGGAGATACTCTTTGAGTTCCCCCACAAGGGCAGAGAACCTACTCGCGTCATTCTTCGACGAATAACGGGCAGCAGCCCTCAACACGGCAGACTGCACTCGCGACTCAAGGTCAACCCCAGCGTCACCACTGAAGAACCCCGGGGCAGGCAGCAATTCCTGGAAGTCAGCAAGAGACACAGACGCCGACCGCTTGCCACTGAACGCCCTCTCAGTGAACATGGTAGCCAGTTCCCGCAGATCGCCTCGAGACTCGTCCATCATTGCAGACTCATCATAGCCCACGAGCTCGCCAGAACAACGCTTGCACACTGAGTGATTCACAAGGGTGCTGACGTCTTGCTTGACGTCCACCTCAGCTAACTGCTGTTCAAGCCAGATCTCCTTAGCGCTAACCCGGCGACTACCGAGCACTAAGGTCTCATACTCCCTACGAGACATGGTGATCATGTAGGGGATCGAGATAGACCTGACGAAAGCATCGTATTCCCCGATAGAGTCAAACAGACGCTTGCCGTCATATTCTTCACTGTTCACGACGAGCATGAAGAACACATGCGGGTGCATGTTGCCTTTCAGGCTATTGCAGTCAGAGCAGATAGGAAACAAGTTGCCTACGAGACCAAGACCACCAAGAGACGCAGGGTACAGATGGTCGATCTGACAGTCACTACCGTTAGCAGGAGACTTGTACACCGCGACGTCAAGATTCCCCTCCTCACGACCATCCTGCCACGTAGGCCACGCTACCTGCTTACCGCAAGCATAGCATTTCCCATGAGTCTTACGCATACCATACTGCACAGCGTCCACGTCAGTCTCAGAGAAACGCAGATCAAGCTTCTGCAAGTCCCGAATACGGATCACATTAGCAGAGCAACCGAGCTCTTTCAGATGAGGTAGATTAGCAGACAACTTCGGCATACTGCTCAGATCAAGGTCTCCATGATACTCAGAGAGGCTCACAGTCTTACCGGGCGAGATCTCATGCGCAGCGTCAGACGCTGCACTAAAAGACTCCAGAACGTCTCCAGCGGCAGACTCATCACCGCTGTTCCCGTCAGCGACTACCGCAGACGGCTTCTGCCCCGTCTCGACTAACCCACGGACGATACTGCTATCATCACGAACAGCAACGGCAGGGCCACGCGGGCTACCATTCGAGGCTACCAGATCACCGTCACTGACTGACATCACAGGCTCAACGCCTGCATTGACTGCCCTACTCAAGCAAATCACCATGCCTAACATCACGCAGACGCTACCACACAGTGAACGCAGCACCCCATCATAGACTACGGCTATGAAGCCATTAGCCAAAACACTGACTGACGTCAATCACGCGATGGCTAACAACAGTAAGAGGAGACAACGCTCACACTGAGGGCACCGTCTGACTACCTAATGCCAGACCCGACGAGACTAACCATCGATGACTAAGACTAAGCGTCTAACGATAAGACGCTAAGCCTCGTCACCATAGCACGGAAACGCCGGGACGCTGCGAGACCCAACGATAGGGAACCACAGCCTCAACCATCATACCAAGCCACTCAAGACTCGCAGCTGACCATGATAGAACAACGCCAGCGATGACGCCCACAATCGCGTAGACAGTATGGTCGACTCTCGACTAACATGCGCTGAGAAACGTGACTGCACCGTGCTCCACTAAGAGCCTATGACCACGAGAAGACCAATGAGAGCATTCTGACGTGAGCAGCATACGACTGAGACTGGAGGCTACAGACAAGCATGAAGACACACGATAACCTGCTAATCACGCTATTCCACGCGGCTATGCACCACCGCGCCAACAGGCTAACAGCACAATGTCCTATAGTCAGCAGGATAGAAGACACTTGACAGCATGTCAGATAGAGACTACCACGCCACTGAGGCTGACTGCTGTCAATAGAGGCAAACAGTCTACTGGGCATTACTGGCGGTGCTGACTGTCCAGCCTACCGCTCAACAAGGGCTAACAGACGGGCTGCTCGCAGCCCGTTCCCGCGCTCACGCCCTCAGCGCGCTCCCCTTGAAACGCCACCCAGCCCGTAGACAGCGCTCACTGCCAGACCAGCCTCGATCATCGCCATGAGACTGCTACCATCGCCAACGAGCCCTGCAAGCAGCTATGCTGCTATCAGGGCTGTAGTCACTGGCACGCAGCTGATGGCAGGCTGTAGACTGCCCGCGAGCATGCTACCACAGAGCCGGCCAGGACCGCGCTGGCGGCCTGGCAGCGGCGTGGTAGACACCAGTACTGCAAGCAGTACTGGCTGCAGGAGCTATCACTGCCTGTATGCAGTGCTAGCTCCCCGGGCTGGGTGGCTCATAGCGCTACGTCGTGGCGCTATGGGGGCCCAGTGTCCACAAGTGGACACTGGCTCGTCAGCAGGCTTGCACGCAGTGCAAGGCTTGATCGCTATCATGGCGTGGCGCTCGCACGCGGGCTGCCTGCCATGGCCTGATGCTGACGAGTCAAAATCACACGATTATGACCACATGACGCTATCGTGGATCTACCAGAAATCACATTGACTGCGCTAACAGTCTATGACTGCTATCAGAATGTGGCCTAATGCCACTATGCCCATCTAGTCAGTAAGCATGACTGCATGCTATCACTGAGTCGACCGTCTACTCTGATGATCGACACTGAGGCTGGTCTGACTGGCCACTGCGTGGCCAACGATCACCGTCGACGGCGAGGCGACGTGTCTTGCGGCCACGCGACCTGCCAGCGAGCGCGATCGGGAGGGGCTGTGCGCTACGCGAGCCTGTGGTGAGCAGCGCGCTGACCGATCAACGCGGGGATGCATCATGCTGCGCTGAACGAACCAGACTGGTGATCATGCCTCGACGAGAAGAACGCCGGGAATCGAGCAGGGACGAGGAGACAGTGCGAAGAGTGTGACCGGTCGCACTCGATGGAAACGAGGCAAGCAACTGGAGATGACGAAAGAGAACACCAGCGATGAGAAAGACAGGAAACAGGCTGAAGGAACGAACCGTGGACGACGATCAGGCAGTGGACGACGAGACAGCGGACAGTGAAGCCAGTGAGACCGTGAGATCATGACGTGAGTGGAGGCAGTCACGTGAGACGAGGCATGTGGACAG
>ERZ808242.462-NODE-462-length-29491-cov-7.949212_pt1 | contig 29491 bp, 19 predicted proteins | sample MGYA00521244_ERZ808242 | MGnify/ENA primary metagenome ERZ808242 (study PRJEB31516, sample SAMN03275573) | gut metagenome | biome: mammalia-associated habitat; material: feces | host: Papio cynocephalus | place: Kenya | collected 2012-07-27 ... | reverse complement strand
GGCGTTTGTCGGGAGCAACAAACGACTCAAACCTGTTGCTGAAAGACGCCACTCCAGCCTTGTCTTCCTTAAAAATAGCTATATACGAGAGAACAAGCGAGGCATTTATCGAATAGTCAAGAAGCGTCATTCCACGGAAAGTCTGCTGCATTACCCTACCTTTGTCTATGATACACAGCAGCTGCTGCGACTTCTCCTCTTCATAAATGTTCGTCATCAATTGATTGCGGCGTGCGGATGCCTTCCAGTTGATTGTACGGAAATCATCACCGTCGACATACTCGCGAATCTGCTCCAGCTCGGTATTGTTGCCGGGACGGCGCACACGCTTAATTCCACTCTCCGACAGACGTTTGTTTATGGCAAGGAATTCATATCTGCGGAGCGACAGGTATGACGGATAAACCTTCACCGACATGGGGGCTCCACACGTTATGCGCCGCTCGGCAAGTCCGAGAACAGAGGAAATAAACACGCGGATGCGTCCGAACCCATACTCTCCGCGCTGCAAAGGACAAAGGGTATAGTTTATTTCCTTCACACTGGACGCATTTACACTCAACCGGAAATCAATGTCGCGACGCTGGAAGACATACGGAATCTCATCTATCACACTCATACGAAGACGGAACGGCGCATGGTTTTCAATGCGAATGACTACCATATTGTCGTCGCCATTCGAAAATCTCTCCGCACAATGGCGCGAAGCCTCAACCCACCGCCGCACATAGAGCACGCAGATATCTACTGCCGTCATTACGACAAGCAACAGAAGAAGCAGTCTGCCCACGCCGTAGAGCACGGGAAAGAAATGCCCTGCGGCAATGACAAGAGCCACAAAGGCAGTAAGGATATAAAACCTGTTCTTTAAATACATCTGCAGATATTATCTATATATGTTTATTTCGGCACTTCCACCTTGTCAATCAACAGAGTAGCCACTTTCAACGGCGTATACCCCTGCATCTCAGCTTCGGCAGTGAGCTGCAGACGGTGTTGCAACACGTATGGAGCAACACTCTTGATGTCATCCGGCACTGTAAAGTCCCTGCCTTGAAGAAGAGCATAAGCCTTGGCACACTGCATTATGGCTATTGCGGCACGCGGCGAGGCAGCGGTGAGCACAGCCTTGCTGATACGGGTTTGATATACTATTTCCGCTATGTATCTTACCAAAGTGTGCTCCATCACAACCTTATCAAGCTGTCGGCGGAGCGTTTCGAGTTCCTCGCGGGTCAATACAGCCTGAACATCGCTTATTTTCGAGAACCCGGAATTTCCGTTATGCCGCTCCAAAATCTCTATCTCTTCATCGACAGACGGATATCCCATTGTTATCTTCATCATGAAGCGGTCGAGCTGGGCTTCAGGCAGTCTGTATGTCCCCTCCTGCTCTATCGGATTCTGCGTGGCAATGACGGTATACATATCCCCCATCTTGTAGGTAGTGCCGTCGATTGTGGCTTGCCGCTCTTCCATTACTTCAAACAGGGCAGCCTGGGTCTTTGCCGGTGCACGGTTTATCTCGTCGGCAAGTATGATGTCGGCAAAAGCCGGACCGGCATGGAACTCGAATTCGGATGTCTTGAGATTAAACACCGACGTGCCGAGAACATCGCTCGGCATGAGGTCGGGCGTAAACTGAATTCTTGAGAACCGGGCATCAACGAGACGTGCCGTCAAGCGTGCAAGAAGTGTCTTTGCCACTCCCGGCACTCCCTCTAACAATATATGTCCACGGGCTATGAAACACGTGAGAAGCATCGTTACGGCTTCATCCTGTCCAACTATCGTTTCACCTATAATTCGTCTTATTTGTTCTGTCTTTTCACTGAAGTACGACAGGTCTGTTCTTTCTTCCATATTTCGTTTTTTTAGATGTAATTACTAATAGAATTGAGTTATTATAATCAAATGACGGATTTGATATTTTACAAATTATACCTTTGCTTCTATCCTATCCATATCGTCAACGGCATCCTTTAGTTCCTTGTCGGAAACACCTGTATCCTTGAACGTCAGGAAACGGGCATTGAGTATCATCCGCTTTATTTCATCACTGTCAATTCCCGTATGACGGGAAAGCATACTGAAACTGTTCCCGTCGTCGGCAACGTTGCTGAGGTCGATGCCAGTCTCGCGCCTTATCTTGTCGCAGAAGAGCGAATATTTCTTTCTTACCAAATCAGCATTGTCATGACTCTGCCAATACAGCGAACCGACGAGCCGGATGAACTCCAAGCTGTTGCTCCGCTTTGCCGGCAAGACTGGAATAGCCCTTTGCCGACGCCTGGCATTGGTAATCATAAAAATAACGACGGCAAGGAAAGAAACAAGCAGTGCGAGGCGCAGAGGTGGGTCTTTGAAGAAATAACCTGTCGGCGATTCATATCCGCCAATAGCCTCATCTGGTGAAGTCAAGAATGTGGTGGTTCTTACTACATGCCGACTTGCTATCTGCGACATCAGGCGCATGGCATATCCGCTTATCGAGGGACTGATGACTCCGTAGTTGGTAAATGCGAGACTCGTTGACACGAAGGTGATGCTGCCCTTTCCAAACGGCATCCGGTATGCCACTACCTTTTCGCCGGTGTATGCCAGCGCCCTGCCTTTGCGACTTTCGTCGAATACCGCCAGATACTGGTTTGTAATGAATGCATAACAGCGGTATTCTTTTTGCGGAAACACAACATCTTGAGTCCAACGTATCGTGTCGAAAGCATGATCCATATTGTTTTTCTTTGCAGCACTCACCACTTTATACACCGTAACATAGTCGTATTCCACATATTTTATCCCGAACTCCTTATCAAGCACAGAGTCTGTATGCGTATCCTCTGTATTCCTTGCAGCAACGATAATGTCCGCCCCGCTCTCTGCCAGTCGCTTCAAACTGCGGCAGTCGCTATAAGAGAGCGAGATGAGGGGAGCTGCAATGAGCACATTCTGTTTCTTAGTCCGACACTCCTTAGACAGTTTGCTTATCGGCAGATTCTTAACTTCATATCCATGCGGCATGGTCTGCTTCATGATACTGTCGAAGACGAAGCATCCGTAAGGTTCCCTGTCGTCGGTAGCATAACTCTCTCTCCACGTGAAGTCATGCGGCAGTCGCATCTGTATGCACATCAGCACGACGGCAAGAAGTATCACCGAAAGTATGTATATCCTGCTTCCTTTCATTCCGTCTCTCCTTTCCTTTGCTCTTTGTCGTCTCTGCTTCCGTCATCATTCGTTCCGTCTCTTTCTACAACCAGGAGGTACAGTCTGTCGGCATCTTCAAAAACCTGTCTGTCAGCAACGAATCCCCCGTATCTCACCTTCTGAAAGACTATTGTCAACGAACGGAAATTCCGGTCTGGATATTCTGCCGAATATTGCGAAGGGGTTTTAAACGGTTGCCAGTCTATAAGTTTCATGTCGCTTAGCCAACGCAGTGTCTGAAGATAGCGCAGGCGAACAGCCTCACTGAAATTCCCGGCATGCGTTGCCTCATACAGTCTGCTGTCGAAATCAACTCCATAGATATTATCTTCCACTACATCATATTCAAGTTCCGGTGTCTTACTGTCCCTTTGGAACAATTTCGGATGTTTGTACCATAGGGATACAGCGATTGCTACAAGGAGCACAACGGCTACTGTACACCATATCCATGTGCGATATTCCCAATACGTTTCATTGCCGACGATGGTTGTCATCATTTTGTCCAGCCATTCGCCTATCATTTGGACGACGGAACGGCCCGACGAGGCGAACTGCGAGTCGTAGTCGTAGCTGCGGTCGGCATGCCATGCCTCATACTGTTCGCTTGTCAGTCGCAATGTATCCTGTGCCGTCATCGTCAAATTCCTTTAAATGCACTGTCGATGGCATCCTCTTCAGCATCGCCTTCCAGATGCTTTTCGTCGTCGACAGCACCAAGTTCCTCAAAATTATCCACACGTTCCTCTATTCCCTTGTCGCCGATTTTTGCAGCAGCATGACCGTATTGATAGGCCAGACCGACAAGCATTATCGAAGCTCCAAGCTGATACACGTATATATAGGCTGTCGTTGAGAGATAAGTCAGAGCCGTATACCACGCACTGTTTGTTACTGCACTAAGACTGCTGTCGAGGCTTCCTTCCGTGAAACTCTTGAGCATAAGAAGGATATACATCGGAATGCTCAATACTCCACAAAACATACCCGTAATCATGGAAAGGATGATAATTATGGAGAATACTCCTCCCCAAGTCTTAAAACCGTAAACGAATGATTTCTTTATAGCTGCAAATATCTTAATATCCTCAAACTGCGCCATAGGAAGCGTTAATGCCATCGGCACGGTAACGACAAGCAGAGCTATCAGTCCGAGAAAGAACAAGAGCGGATGAACGACAATAAGTGCACAGTCTATGGCAAACAATAAGATGCAAAGCAATATGATTACAGCAACAACAGCTGCCGACTTCTTTATCGAACTTATAAGATAAGGTTTCAATATACTCATCGTTAGTCCATTCAACTTTTCTTCACGCTCCTGATAAATCTTCATCAAGGCATACACCACAGCGCTTGTAATGACAGAAGCCACAAAACTGAGAACCAACAGCACCCCGACATTTACCAACATGCTTATGATGGTATCGTCCTGAAGATTACTACCATTATTCATCGACATCACACTGCTGAAATATCCCGACAGGTTAACTCCCTCTACCAGACTGAGTGGCAAGATAAAATACGAGATGTAGCGAAAAAGAGGTTTCCAGTTCTCTATAATAAAATCAGACGTGTCGCTGAATTTCATGCTGAACGTGCGCTCAACGTAGAGTTTAATAAATCGTTTGTTCATAGATTATGATTTGTTTTTATATTATAATTTGGTTTTTAGTCCTACCATTTTATTGTCCGCCATACGGCGGCTAACGTTCTTGCCTCTCCTGCGTGGCAGGATTATATAATAGAACACGACAAAGGCAAGGGAGACTATGATAAGAGTCAGTCGCGGTAAAGTCCCCATTTCTGTATGCCGCGTAAGAAAGCTCTCTATAAAGCCAGCCATGATGAATACCGGCACTGTACCTACGGCAATCTTCATTCCTCGCTTTGCACCGAGCCGGAATGCCGTCATCCTCGGGTAAGTTCCGGGGAATATCATGCCGTTGCCGAGAGCCAGTCCGCCGGCTCCAGCCACTGTTATTGCAGTCAGCTCCAAGGTGCCGTGAAGGAAAACGGCAAGGAACGATTGCCACAGCAGTCCGTGCTGCCAGAAGAAAGTCTCGAAGCATCCTATCATCACTCCATTGTAAAGAAGCATCAGTCCGGCACCTACACTCGTGAGCATTCCCATGGCAAAGACACGGAATGCCACGCCGACATTATTGAATGTTATTCCGAAAAACATAGTCAGTTCGTCACCCGAACCGTAAACGCCCATTGGATTACCTTTACGGATATTCTCAAGGGTCATATCAACATATCCGTCCCCCAGCATACTCCGACAGAATTCCGGGTCGCCAAACTGCGATACAATTCCAATGACGGCACTCAACAGCATTATCAAGAATGAACAGAGCAGCAGCCGGCGTTCTGCATACATCGTCTGCGGCACCTCTTCCGTCCAGAACGAAACAAAGCGACTTAGCTTCTCCCGCTTGTTGCGGTAAATGGCATTATGCAGCATCACAGCGAGATTATTGAGATATAAAGTGATTTTAGATTCGGGGTAATATGTGTAGGCAAAAGCAAGGTCGGCGGTAACATCGGTATAAGCCTCGGCTATGTCATCTGGCGAATAAGCCGATGTATCCCGTGCAATAGCCTCTATACCTTGCCACTTGTCAATATTCTTGCGTATGAATATTATTTCTTTCATTTACAATACAGTTATGCCATATATTTATAGGTTAGAGATGCAAATTTAAAAATAATTATTTAAATTTGCGGCATATTATCAGATTTTTATCTATTAACGAAGAAGAAAGACAGATTTATGGCAACGGCAAATATCATAACAGGACAGTTCGTCAAACTGGAACAGACTCCGGCAACTATTGCCGACCGCATTGTTGGGCGCGTTATCGACGGGACTGCAATAATGCTCTACGTCATAGCATTAATATATCTAATGACAGTCATATCAGATTTGAACATCACGGAATCCCCTGGAGCAACTGTGGCTTTTTACATCCTTGTCACTCTGCCGATATGGGCTTATTCTTTTATATGCGAGTCGCTCTTTAGAGGACAGACTCTCGGAAAATTCATAATGAAGACCCGTGTGGTAATGGCTGACGGGGCACGCCCCACTCTCGGTGCTCTGCTCATAAGATGGCTGATGGAGGTAATCGATATCTTTTTCAGTTTTGTAGGCATTGTGCCAATAATAGTAACGCGTCGCCACCAGAGGTTTGGCGACCTGGCTGCCGGCACTATGGTAATAAAAGAACCCGACATGCGCGAAATGCATATCTCGCTTTCTGAGTTTGCCTATGCCCGCCCCGACTATACACCGACCTATAATAATGCGCAGAGACTTACTCTCGCACAGGCTGATGTCATTGCCGATGTAATAACGAGAATTGACAAGACGCATACTGTTGACCGCGAAAAGCTGTTCAAGCTGTCGGCTAAGGTGGAAAAGGTTCTTTCTCTGCCACATCAGGAGAAGCCGCTGAGCTTTCTGCGCACAGTGCTCAACGACTACCGCTTCTATGCAGCACAGATAGTATAACAATACCGTTATATTCCTTTTTTCAGTTCCTTTATCTCGCGCAAGATACTGTTCATACGACGTAGATTCTGTATATAGTTCACGGCGCCAAGTATGCCGCCGATAACACCGCCTACAATTCCGCCGAACACTACTCCATCGACATATTCCGACTCCTTTCCTTCAGTAACGTAACGGAAGAAGAACACTATCCAGAAGATGAGGAACGGAATAGCATAGAAGAACCAGTATATGCCGAACCTCTTGTATCTTATAAGACGGATGGCTACGCTCGTAAGATTGCCTGTCATCAAATCTTCCGAAGCATAACGGCGCAGTGAGAATACTGATGCTACAAGAGCAGAGAGAAGGAAAGCCAGTGTTACGACAGTGAACCACAACGGCATGCCAAGCGACGGCAGCATTACTCCGAGAAACGGCATGGCGAGGAACTCAAGGACGATAGAAAAACGGATATCGTTTCTCACCTTATTATATTTACCTCTCATCGCCTTACGCATCATCCGCTCGTTCACGATTGTCTGCTCCTTCAGCATGCTCTTCAGTTCAAGGAGCTGCGAACGCATCTCTTCCAATTCTTGGAGATTATCCTTTTCAGTCATTGCTTTATGAGTTTTAATCGTTAGACATGTTTTTGAGTTGTTCCCTTATTCTTACAAGACGGACGGAGACGTTGGATGTCGTTATGCCGAGTATCTTACCTATCTCCTCATAGCTGATATTCTCGAGCCATAGCAGTACAATGGCACGGTCGAAAGGCTGCAGCCTACTGATGCGTTTGTGGAGCATATCGACCTGGGCGTTTCTGTTGTCTGAAGCGTCAAACGGATCCACGTCCATGGTGAGCCTCACCGTGGGCTTGCTTTTCTTTTTTCTGTCGAGGGAGATGCAGGTATTGAGGGCAACCCTGTAGACCCATCCTTTCACATTGCCGTCGGCCTTTAGCTGCGGCAAACCTTTCCACAGGTTTATCAGCGACTCCTGATAGAGGTCGGCAACCTCATCCTGGTCTTTTGAGAACATATAGCACACGGTATATATCGTGTCCTTGTTCTCCCTGACAAGTTTTTCGAATTCTTTTCTTTTCTCGTCCATCGTCTTTTGTTTTCAGGAAACATTCTGTCTATAATACGCACGGCGAATGCGAAAAACTACACTACTTCCTGATATTTTTCATTATCCACTCATACTGCCCGAATTCCGTGGCATCCGATGTCCAGTGCTCGTTGATAGGCGTTATAAGCGATTCCTTCTTGCATCGGAGCGTGTTCCAAACGGCATAGCTGGTGGTTGGCGGACAAGTCTGGTCGTTGTACCCCCATGTCATATATACCGGACAGGAGATATGGCGGGCAAAGTTTACTACATCATAATAGGCAAGGATCTTTGCCGTCTCCGTAGTCAGCGTGCCGTTGGCATGGTTGAAATGTGGATATCCGCCCGTTCGGCCCTTTTCCATATATGCTGCCATGTCGCTCAGTGCCGGATGGTTTACTACGCAGAGCGTAACCCTTCGGTCTATGCCTGCCGCTACCATCGACAAGGCTCCTCCCTGACTTCCGCCTTGCATAACTACGTTCATTTTGTCCCACTCTGGCAGCTGCGTTGTGAAGTCGATGGCACGGACAAGAGCGAGATATACGTTCTTCATATAATAGCGGTCGCGATTGTCTATACCGAACGAGAGGTATCCGCTGTTGTTGCTCTCGTTGAATGCATGACTGATGTCATCAAAGGTCTGCTTCGGCAACCGTGGGTCGAGCCCGTGTATCTCCATCTCCAGACGTATGCATCCGCCCTCACCATAATAGCGGTGGCGAAGCGGTTCCTTGATGGTCTTTATGCCGGCTCCCGGAGGACAGATTACTATTGGACAGCCACCTGCCGGCTTTTCTTTCGGAATAAAGAGATAGCCGTAGATACAATGCTTGCCCACGGTGGTGAGGCGCAGCAACTGGCACGTCATCTTGTCAGTAGTATATTCCGGTGCGTCTTCAAGTGAGTATTCGAGCGGAGCTTTCTCCATCCCACTGATATTTTGCTGCCAGAAGGCGGTAAAGTCGGAAGGTTCCTTAGTATATGGCTGGATCTTATCCACATCGAAACCAACCTTTACATGATGCCGATACTGCTTCCCGCCAACGGTTGCCGAGATGGCGAGGTCGCGGAATCCCGGTGTCTTCCTTGTTCCGAGGTCTATCTCACACTTGCCGTTCTTTATGCTCACCTTTCCTTTTTTGTCGGCAGCAAGCATATCATCAGCAATCTCGTATTTCGCCTCACAGCTTACCGGCATTCCATATTTATACAACTGTACACTGACAAGAGCCTTCTCACCCGTCTTGTAGAGCCAATCATTATGGTTTGGCACGGTTACCCACAGATAATCCGAGCGGTAAGGATAATTCTCCGCCTTCGTCCATGCCACGGCGAAGACCGTCATGAACAGCATTAAAACAAATTTCTTCATTATACGTCTTTCCTTTTTCTATTCATCCCCAGCAAACTTCATTCCCTCCCTTTGGGAGGGTCAGGGTGGGTTCCCCCCAGCAAACTTCATTCCCTCCCTTTGGGAGGGTCAGGGTGGGTTTTTACATAAAATCATCTCCCTCATCCATCTGCACCTCGTTGATGTATTTTCTCACGAGTGCCGACGAGTCTTCTTTCTTGCATACGAGCAACACGTTGCCCTTTTCCGCCACGATATATCCGTCGAGACTGTTGAGCACGGCGATATGGTCGTCTGGCAGTTTCACGATATTGTTGCGACATTTGTCGAGCAATACCTTATCGCTGAGCACCACGTTGTCACCCTCGCCCTTACTCATCGTCTCATACATGGAATGCCACGTGCCGAGGTCTGCCCATCCGAACGAACAGCGCATCACATTCACGTTGTCGCTCTTCTCCAGCACCCCATAGTCTATCGAGAGGTTCGGATATACGGAGTAATGCTCTTCAATACATTTTTCCTCTTTCTCCACAGAATACTGCTCGTCGTCGACGGAACGCAACACTGGCGGGAAAATTTTCTTCAGGCATTCGCGAAGATATTCGCAGCGGGCGAGGAAGAGACCTGTATTCCAATAGAACTCTCCGCTCTGCATGAACATCTTTGCGAATTCGCGTTCCGGTTTCTCGGTGAAACTCTTCACCTTATATATATTCCCTTCCGGTTCTCCGTCGCCAATCTGTATATACCCGTATCCCGGCTCGGGGCGTGTAGGCTTCACTCCCATCGTGAGCAGCGAGTCATGCTCTGCCACCCACAGGAGTCCTTCTTCCACATCTGCCTCAAAGCGTTCTTCGTTAATTATCATCTGGTCTGACGGTACAACCACGAGTCTCGCCTCGCTGTTGCGGTGGAGGATTCTGCATGTTGCCCACGACACACTGGGGGCAGTATTTCTGTTTACAGGTTCTGCCAGGATATTCTCTTCTGCCACTTCCGGCAACTGCTCCCTTACGAGCGAAACATAGTCGCGATTTGTAGCCACGAGTATATTTTGTGGGGATATAAACTTCGCCATGCGCTGAAAAGTCTGCTGCAGCATGGTTTGTCCTGTAGAAAAGAAGTCAAGAAACTGTTTTGGCATTGCTTCCCGGCTGACAGGCCACAAGCGCTTGCCTTTTCCTCCGGCAAGTATCAAGCAGTAATCGTTATCGTTATAATTCTTCATTGCATTAAATCCTATAGATATTTACAAAGTTTTCTTATATATCGCACGAAATTACTTTTTATTGTTGACACCTGCAAGGATTTATGTTTTTTTAAATGCATAGGGATTTCTAACTGTCATAATCAATAGGAGATAATATATATTATCCCTCTATCTTATATCATTCTATGAATAATATAAGTAAAAGACAGAGTTTAGCATTTAATAAATCGTTCATCAGTGGTGGATAATGGTTAATCAGTGGTGAATAATGGTTCATCAGTGATGAATAATGGTTCATCAGTGGCAGATAATTAGTTATCAGTGGTGAATGAATTATTCGCTATGGTTTAACGATTTTATAGCAGTGGTTTACGATTTTATAGTTATATAAAAAAGAAAGGTACTTGCCGATATGCAAGTACCTTTCCTTTTAATTGAATATTTTAATGTATTTTACTTCTTTATCTTCTTGCCGTTCTGGATAACGACACCACGATAGCTGCTGTCTACCTGCTGACCGGCGAGGTTATACATCGGCTTGGTAGGATCGAGCATACCATTATTAGAAGATGTAGAATCTACTGTATGGATACCGTCGGTCTGGTTCAGATAGATGATGCTTGCGGACGACTCACAGTCGAGATATGCACCGCCCTTTGCCACTGTGGTACCGGCAACAGACTTGAATACGTTCTTGCCGTTGTCGGTTGTCAACGCCCATGCCTTGCCAACGTTCTCGGCAGAGATAGTATAGTCGGCAGTTGTTGCAACGAGCAGATTGCTCTCTACTGCAGCGGCTGTCTCTATCGGCATTACCTCGTATTCTCCGGCAGCACCGTCAATAAGAATTCCGGTGTTTGCTGGTACCTCCGACAATTCAGTAAGCTCCGTATAGTTACCGTTCACTGCTGATACAGCGTATGCCTTGAGCGCCGGAGTAGTAGAGAAGTCGAGAGCACGCTTGTAATTGTAGGTCATATAACCGTCTGCTGCAACTTTCACTACAACTGGCTTGATGGTGAGCGAGAAGTTCTCCTCTGCATCCTCACCGTTCTCTATGGTAGCCACTGCCGGCTGGTTCTCAAACTCATTGTTAATATCTACAATATTGAAGGTATATACGTAGGCGGCATTCAGATTAGAGAATTCAAACTTACCGTCGTCATTTGTAAACGTACCGTACTTCATATCGTCGCCATCGGCACTTACCCATGTGAGCTGTGCCACAATGCCCTTCACTGGAGTGTTGCCCCACTTCAGCTGACCAGTTACCTTGAAGTTAGGCTTTGTCATTACGATGTCGGCAAACGACTCGTTCTCGGTGATTTCAACCGGCTCTGATGTGTAGTCGTTAAATTTCTCCTTCGCTGCTTTCAGAATGTACTCCTTGCCCGGCTCTACCTCGGCAAAGGTATAAACGCCCTCGTCGGTAGTAGTAGCAGTATAGTTCAATTCTCCGCTTGAGAGCGTTACGGCAACATCTGCCACTGGAGCATCGTGGAACATAATCTTACCTGTTACGCTGACTGCCTTCTTCTTCAGAGTGATGTTCTTCTCAAGGTTAGAAGCAACACTAACGTTCTCTTCTGTATAGTCTACATATCCCTCGGCTGTTGCTGTCAAGGTGTAAGTCTTTTCGGTCTGTATTACAGAGAACGAATATGCTCCCTTGGCATCAGTCTTGCCGGAGTAGATTACGTCGTCGGCACTCTTCAGTGTTACTGATGCATCTGCTACGGCAGCATCACCACATTTAACGGTTCCGGAGATTGTTGCCGGATCTTTCTGGATGGCGAAGGTTGCTAATGGAGTAGTCTTTGAGCTCCAGTCCTTAGCAGTACCAGACTTATAGTTTGCGGTATTGTAGTCGGTGTCAACAGGATAACTTACGTTGATATAGTTTCCTGCATCGCTCTTCACATAAGTATAGAAGCGAATTGCTGAAGTACCGTCCCATACTATCGGTGTCGGGAATGTTACGTTAGTAACGTAATCGGTTCCTTCGGTAAAGGTAACGTCATCGCCGTCAACGATTGTTACTGTTGTTAATGCATCGGTATTCTCTCCTGCCTTATATTCAGCCTCAGCAACCATACCGTAGGCGAGAGTCTGATGCAGCTGCTTAACGGTTTTCGAGGTATTAGGAGAACCTGTAAATGAAACTCCGGCAACCTTGTCGCCTGCCTTCAAGCCAAACTTCGTCAGCATCTCGGCATTATAGATGAAGTCGCAAAGACCGCCCTTGCTATTGTCGGCATAGTTCAGATAGAACACTTCGTTGCTCTGAGTGCCGTTCTGCTTTCCGATTACTACATCAGATACAGCCTGCTCCTCGGCTATTGTTACGTCTACCTCTGGAGTCTTTACTATATAGTTGTCGGCAGCATTCTTATACTCGGCATACACCTTTACCGTTCCGGCAGCATGAGGAGTATAAGCAAGAGTGAAGTCGGCCTGACCTGTGGCTGCGATTTCTGAAGACTCGGCAGTTGCCACCGGTTCGTTGTCGGCATAGAGTGTGAGAGTATAAGAGCCGGCAGCCTCAGCTGCGGTGTTAAGGTTCTTTATTTTCAGAGTTGCCTCATACTTGTTGTTTACCACGCCGACAGAAGGGAATTTCTTCTCTGCCACCATGACATCATGGGCAACATTGACTTTCTCGAATCCATAGATATTGTCGACACAGGTGTAGCCGGCACCGAAACCGATATAATAGTTACCGGCAGGGATATTGTCGATTACGAATGTCTTCAGCTCACCATAATAGTAAGTGCTGCTTACTGCTCTTGAAGAACTCATGTCCTCTGAAGCGATAGTCTTGGCGAGCGTCCAGTTCTGGCGGTCTGATGAATAGTAAACTTTGAGATATACGTCTGAACCAGACTGGTAATAGTTGGTGCGGGCAGCATCAACAGTCATCTTCTCGCCCTCTGTAACCTTGAGCAACGGAGTGATGAGCATTGTCTCCTGACCGCGAGAGCCGTTTGATGCAAGATATGGGTTCTCGCTTGAAGAATAGTCGCGCTGTTTGATTTCCCAGCTGCCTTCAAGAATCATTCCTGCCGGAACGTCCTCGCTACTGAAGCTCTCGAAATACTTCGACGGGTCGAGCACGGTTGCAGATACGGCAAACGTGAAGTCGTCGACGTCATTTCCCTTGATTGTAACATTGCCCGAGAAGATACCGGCAACGGCATTACTTACGGTGATGCTCAATGCTGCATCCTGATGAGGAGCCACTGTGAGTGGCAAGGTGAGATTGTGACTAAAGCCTTCCGGCACGTCGACTGCCGTTACAATAAGCGGAGCGGCACCGTTGTTGCGAATGGTGAAATCTTTTGAAGTTGGCTCGTTCACCATACCGTAAGCAAAGCTCTCGCCGGCATCAATGCGTCCGTCGCTGTTGCGTATCTGCATCTCCGGAGCATATTTCGTAGGTTCTATCCATGTACCATAGCTTGTCGTCTGAGTGAGGTTCTCCATCACATCATAACGATTGCGGCTTGGATATGTGGCATAGTCTACATCTGTAGCAAGTGTTGCTGTGGCTGATGCACCTACTGCAAGCGGTTCTGTAAGCGGCAGGGTGTAGACTACGGCATTTTCCTTGCTGTAGTTTACGATGCTGAGGGAGTAGCCCTCCATTCCCGGTGTGAGGTCAACATCACCGTTGTTGGTGTACTGCACGGTGTAGTTAATCGGGAATTTGCCCTCTGCGTTGCAGTCTGGCTCCTGTTTGCCGTTGTTTGTAACCTTGTCTATCTTCAAAGCCTTTACCAGCTCATATTCGGCTTTGTCGGCTGAGAAGTCATCGATATATACGTTGTTACCACGGATACCGATATAAGTTGGTTCCGTCTGTGCCGGGATGTCCACCTTTACCCAGTCGGATGTTGAGAGGGTTGGTGTTGTCTCGAGGGTAATCTCGTCGCCACGGGTATACTTGGCACCTGTCTTTGTTACCTTGTAAAACTTGATGGTACCGTAAGAGTTCACCTGTTTTACGTAGATGCTCGAAGCTCCGGTTATCTGCGGAGTTACGAGAAGGTCGTTTACCGTGTTTGAATACCAGCCGGAACCAATAGTCTGCGAACCGATTTTCAACGCTCCGCTGCCGTCACGCCCCGTATCAGCACCGTATGCGTAATCCACATAGTAAGTTTCTGTATTCCAACCGCTGTCGTCATCATACGACTGCACGATGTGCCCCCAACCGGAAGCCACCTTGAAGTCGTGTGCCGTAGTACTTATCGCGGTATTGAAATCTACCGAATAAGGACTGAACGAATCAGCTTGCGCCACGTTTGTTCCGAAGAACAAGGCGAACAGAAACACGAAGATGTAATTAATCTGTTTCATAAGCTTGAAAGTTAAATGATAATTATTATATACGTTCTATTTGCAAATTTACATTATTTTAAGAACTTTACAAACAAAAAGTAAGAAAATTATATATAAAGTTTAATTAAAAATATATTTAATACAATTCATCCCCTATCTCTGGTTATTTTTTATAAACCGTAGATAGGGGAAGTATCATATTATATTATCTTACCACCTTATGGCTCTTGCCATTATGACGGATGATATAAATGCCTTTTAAGGCAGCGTCTTCGCTCACCTTCACTCCGTCGAGAGTATAAATACCGTCGGCTGCTTCTACCTGAGCTTCGTCGGCTGCCACGCCATCGATTGCTGTGGTATTGCCAAGCTTCACGCTATTGCAGTTTGTTACGTCTGCCATCTGCATGTTGTCTGTCGTAACCTTGTCGAATGCCTTGGTGACGAATGCCACAACTTTGATGTCGTCAGCTTTCCAGTCGGCGGGCAGAGTATAGCTGTAGTGGGCTGAATATTTGTTGCCCTCGATATTGATTTTGTCGCCAACGGCTGGCGTGAGGTAAGCACGGAGCACCTGGTTGTGGACATACTTCTGTGTTGTTGAGGTTCCACCGATAGTACTGTTGTATACCACTTGCTTGCCAACCACATTGTCTTCGGCAAGCATCACGGTGAGAGCCATATCACCGAAGATTGCCGGGGCTTCATCGGCGATGTCGCCATTAACATCCACGCTTACTTCCCTTGTAGCATTGTCGAAAGAAGTCTGTAGATAAACAGTAGCGAATGAGGGGAACGACTTTGCTTCGTCTACAAAGACTCGTATGCCGTCATACACCCAGCTTGGCACTATCTGGGCATAATCGTTTACATCAAAAGCGTAATGCGTCTCTCCCATTCCATAGAAGAAACGGTTGGACGTGCTGCACGGATAGGTGTAGGCATATAGGTCGTTGAGATAGAGCGATGACTCGACTGCAAGCGGCTCACCCTTTTGATATATGTTCACCACGCAGGCATCTTCGTCTTTGTCTGCCTGAGAGTAATAGTCGTTCACGAAGGGAGCGAGATAACTGCTCTGACTGTTATACTGCTCGATATACGACTGCTGACGCTCAAAGCCGTTGTTGTAAGCCACAAACGGGTCTGCCAATGTGCCGCGCTCTGTTGCTACCGGTGCTTCGCCGTCTATCTGGGCAACAAAGATATTAAGGTTGTGTCTGCCTACGGTTGTTGTAGAAGGCATCTCAAACATCGTGGCGAATGTTGTGGATTTTCCCGGTGCAAAGCCATCCTTGAAATCGTTGTTGTTGTCTCCGTTAATGTCATAATAAGTCGGTTCGCCATCGTCTATTTTTAATCCAAGGCGCAAGGAGTTGACAGGCTCCAGTCCGGCATTGGTGTAAGACATCATGATGTCCATCTTGCTGCCAACTTTCTTGTAGCTTGTGCCGTTGAGGATACTGTTCAAACCGATAACCTTCTTCGGCAGACTGCTCACGTCTATAATGAGCTGCACGCAAAGGTCACCAAGATTCGTGATAGAGTTGAATGTTTCATTCTGCAGTATCAAGGCAGCGTAAGAGCTGGACACCTTCTCGCCATAGAAACACAGTGCTCCGCTCTTGGCTGCCACCATCTCCTCGCTCTCGTTATAGGTGAAGCCCATGATATACTGGTCGTCGCCGGTTATCTCTATCTCCTGTGCAGAGTTCAATCGCACGTCGTTCCATCCCTTAGAAGTGCGGCGCACGGAATTGCGAACAACTTCCTCGGCATTGCCCTGTTCATCCACCTTATATATAAAGATGTTAGACTTGCCGATTGACTCTGCCACGGCGAAACGCACACCCACAATCTTGCATCCCTTATAGTTTGCCATTGTCTGACTCGTAAGCATCGCTGCCATGTCATACGAACCGGCTGTTCCGATGCGTGCACCATTTGTCGTGATGCTGTCGCCCTGACAATAGCCCACTCCGCGTTCTGTTGCGGCGAGAGCTCGCTGTGGAGCCTTCATCATGTTGCCCACTGTTGCCATTGCCCTTGCCGAGACGGTGGCGGGAACGTATGCCACTCTTCTGCCGGCATTAATCTCCACCTGCTGTGCACTGACAAAGAGCCACTGCACGAGGAGCAACATCAATATGCTAATCTTTTTCATTTCTATTCTCTTTTATGATTCTTGATATTATAATCTTCCCCTCCCCGCCTCCCCTTCCAGGGGCGGAGCAGTTTCCTTTATTACTTGCGAATCTTCATCACCGCGTTTCCGCTCTTCACTACATAGACGCCCTGTGGCAGAGCATCAACGGAGCAGTTCATCTTCTGACCGGAAAGTGTGAATATCTCGGCATTCTGAGGAACAACATTCACTTTTACTTCTCCGATAGCCGTAACAACAAGCTCATAAGTAGCCATCTCCGAAGTGGCATTCTTGTATACAGCCTCAATGCCAATGGTGTGGTTGCCTTCGGTCAAGCCGTTGAGCGTGTATTCAGAAGTTGTGGTGTCGCCCACTTTTGTGCCGTCGAGATAAACGTTGAACTTAACCACATTGCCGTAGTCCATCACGGTGCCGCTACCGTCTTCCGGCTCAACCTTGATGTTGTCCACCTGAGCGAAGAAAGCATCTGTAGAAGTGTAATGCACTGCAACGCGCACTTTCTTTCCTACGTATTTGTCGAGCGGAGTGGAATATTCAGTCCACTGAGAGTTTGGCAACTCGTTAACGGTGCTGATAACGGTGAAGTCATCAGGATTGTCGCTGCCGTTTTCAGATACAGCAAACTCGATGTTCTCCGGATATGTAGTGTATGCCTTTGCCGTAGCCTTCAACTGATATCCGTCGTAGATATCCACGAGCGGAGAGATGAGCCACTTGTCTGCCTTTGCTCTTTGCGGAGAGAAGAACACAATATATTTGTCGCCGTCGGGCGCAAGCATCGCCTGGTCTTTAGGCAGCATTGCCGGAACTGTTTTCCATGCGTTGAATACAATCGGAGGAATTGCAGTATGATTGTTCTGCGTACCAGAGCCTGGGAACTTATACAAGCCTTTGTCTGTTCCGTCAGACGAAATCGCATAAACCGGCATCTTGTCGTTGTCGATAGATTTCCATCCACCAAACTCGCCTGTTGCAAAATCATCGTAAGTCTCAAAGCTGTCCTTGAAACCGAGAATCTGGTTCCACTTCAATACGGCAGTCTTCTTGCCGTCGGCTCCGTCGCTGATGTTTGCCGTGATATTATACGGCTTCTGCACGTCATCCTCAAGAGTTATATTGATCTCTTTGTCGGCTGTGATGTTCTCGCTCACACTGTATTCCTTGAAGGCGCCCTTCTGGATATTGATGTTGTATTCACCTTTTGGCAGAGCTTTTATTTCTGCTTTGCCGCCAGCAATTGATACTGTATAGTTCTCACCAGTTGCTTTGGATAGCATGTTCACCTGTAGACCATCCACCGTAGCCTTGCTGTCGGCAGACACATTAAACGAAAGGTGGGCATAGCCGGTATTGTTCACATCAATAGTTCCTCTCACGAGTTCACTCTCGGCAACTTTGTATCTTGCCTTTACGCCATAAGTGTGTATGCCGTCGGCTACATTTTCAATTGTATAAGAGTAGTTCGGAGTTGTACCGAGTAATTTGTCATCGAAGTAAATATCGAACACCTCATTTGGGTTTGCCGGAGAGAGAGCCGGAGTGTTCTCCACTCTCTTTGCCTTGCCGACGATTGTCTGGCGAGGAGCATTGGCAGTCTGTTCGGTATAGTCGGGCTGACCAACATAGAAGTCGTCTACCATAAACATAAACGCCCCGCCGTTATTTGCCTCGCTGATGTAGCGGATAGCGATTTTCACCTTCTGTCCGGCATACTGCGAGAGGTCATACTGTTTCTTGTGCCATCCCTTATAGTCTACAGTCTCGTAGTTTCCGCTTGAGAGCTGAACGAAGTCTGCCTGCTCCGGATTGTCGGTCTTTGTGGTGATATACACGATGAATTTCTCGAGATAAATATCGGCTGCCTTTGCCATAAACGAGAGGATATTGTCGGTACCTACGGTAATCTCCGGAGAGATAAGCCAGTCGTTGTTGGCATCGCCAGATGATGTGCGCACGAAGCCGACATACTGTTTACCGTCATAGGCACGGAGCACAGGATAGTCGTAATACCACATCGGGTCTACGGCAAGCGGATTCATAATCTGTGCATACTGGCGCAGTCCACGGTTGGGATAGTCGCCCTGAAGAGGAGCAGCATTCAGTTTGTCGCCGTCGATTCCTGTCCAGTTGCCGAAGTTGATGGCAAAGGCATCGTAACTCTCGAAGTCATCGAAGAAAGCCGGTTTCTCTGTGTTCCATGTCATGGTTAGCGTCTTCACCGCTGTATATGGGTCAACAGAAAGATTTGCCTCCAAAGAGAACGGAGTACGTGTCTTCTCGGTGAGCCTCAAGGTGATATTTTTCTCCGTTTCCGTTTCGGCGATGTTAAAAGTTGTCGTTGCGGTGTTGTATCCGCTGCGCTCCACGGTAACTGAGTGATTTCCGGCATACGCCTTGAGCGTGGCTTTGCCTTCGGCATCGAGAACCACAATGGAATAGTTCAATCCGTAGTCGGTCTGCTTCACGCTTACCGTCTGTCCGAGCAGACTCTCACCCGTATCATCTGTTACAGCGATATTCAGGGTCTTATCTCTTTCCTGTGCCGCCAGAGGTAAAGCGAGGAACATGAGCACCGCCATAAACAGCATGGTATATAAATTCTTTTTCATTGCTTATAAATATTTTCTGTTAATACGAGAAAAAGGTAACGGCACCCCTGACGAACAAGTCGTTGACAGGTGGCAACCATTACCTTTCATATTATTGTGCAGTTATTATCTGCGAGCAATCTTCATAGTCTTGGTGCCTTCAGCGGTCTGAACCTTAACGATGTAAGCACCCTTTGATAGAGTCTTCAATGTCTCTACGCCTGTACCCTTGGCAACTTCGATACCGCTCATGCTATAAACGGTAACCTTAGCATCCTGGTTAATCTCGCTGCTGATGGTCTTGATACCTGTCGTGCCACCGAAGTGAGAGAATGTAAAGTCATCGTAGAATGCAACTAAGCGATAACCCTCTGTGTAATCACGAACACCGATGTAGATATCCTTACCTGCATAAGCCGAGAGGTCTACAGTATAGTGTTTCCAGTTGTGACCGTCGAGATAAGGAATCTCCTGCAGCTTCATGACCTCAGTAAAGGTCTTGGTATCAGAAGGAGAAGTCTCACTAACGTAAACGCCAACCTGGTGCATACCTGAAGGAAGAACACTGTTGTTGCTCTCCCAGTTGCGAGCGTAGAAGTCGAACGAAGAGTTTGCTGTTGCAGTAAGCTTCTTCGATACGAGCCAGTTGTCGCCCTTGGTATTCTCGTCGAGTGGGTTTCCAGTTACGAGGAATGCCTGTCCTGAGATAGGAGCCACATTCTGCAGATTTGATGTCTCGTAAGCCACGCCGAAGGCGAATACGCCACCGCTCTGGTCGAACTCTGTACCGTAGCATGTGAACGGCACGGTAGCTGCGTGGTCAACATCGATTGGAGTGAAATCGGCAAGCCAGCTCTGCTCAAGGTCATTCTTCTCGAATGAGTAGTAGAGGATATCTTCTGCGAGACCTGTACCCTTTACAGGGAGAGAGATTGTGAGTCCGCTCTCGAACTCAACGGTGAGGTTGTCGCTGACCTCGGCTGCTGACTGAAGAGCATTGAACTGAATGTTGAACTTCAATCCGTCCTTGGCTGCAATCTTGTCGCCAGCCTTGAGCGAAGTGGTGAAGTTAGTAGTAGCGAATGTAGCGCTCTTCACTGTCTGAGCCTGCTCACCCTTATTGAGGATAGTGAAGATGTCGCCAGAATTAACAGCCTTGTTGTAGTTCACCTTGCCAGCATCCCAGCTTGTCTTGTTGAATACGGCCTTGTTGTCCGACTTAACCTCGATGAGCACGTTGTCGAGACCGCAGCCCTTGTCCTGACCAGAGTATCCGTAGTGAACCCAACGGAACTGAACAGTCTTGCCGGCATACTCCTTCAGGTCGAAGCTCTCGTTAATCCAGTAGTAGCGCTCACCCACAGAAGTGTTCTGGAGAGCCTTGTCGTAGTCCTGCGACAGGTAAGAAAGCTCCTTCCACTGTCCGTCAACGTTGATTTCGAATGTAACCTTCTCAATGCCGTTGCCATTCTCGCCCTCTACATTGTATTTCTTTGCAAGTCCGCTCTCGTCCTTGATAGCGTCTACAGGGTGGCGGTCAATCCAGTCGAACGAGATGTTTACTTCCTCGCCCACTGGGAGTTTAAACTCAGGAGTTCTCACCTCGGAGCTGTAAACCTTCTGATATTCGCCAACCCACATGCTGAAGAGACATGGAGCAGGGTTGCCCTGAGATTCGAGCACCTTCCAGTTGCGGCTTTCGCCATACGAAGTGGTATTGCTTGAAATCCATCCCTCTGGCAGGTCTTTCACACCTGTGAAGTCCATAGAATAAGGATACTCTGTGTTTGTAGCATCCTTCTGAGTAGTGAAGGTCTGCTCCTTGGCTCCGGCATATTCGCCCTTGCCATTCACGGCAGCCACCTTCCAGTAGTATGTAGTCTCATAGTCAGCCTCTGGCAATGTGAATGTCAGAGTATTGCCCTGATCGGCACCGTTCACTACATCGTAGTTGCCCGAAGACTTACCGATATAAATCTTATAGCTCTTTGCAAACTGAGCCGGTGTCCACTCAAACTTGATATCCTTTGGATAAACACCAGTAGCCTCCTTTGCCGGAGAGATGTAGCTTACGCTGTCTGGTGTTCCGTCAGCTCCATAGAGAGTAGGCAGGAAGACACGGTCGAGATAGAATGTGCTGGTTTCTGGCACGTCGCCATCGTCGGCTGTTACGCCAGTGTTGTGCCAGCGAACACGAGAGTTGTCGGTACCTGTTCCGAGGTCCACCGTCTCGAAGATTCTCTTGTTCTGCTTATCGTCATTCTGGTAATCGAATGTCCACTTCGTGGTCCATGTTTTACCACCGTCGGTAGAGAGGTCGAGAGTGATATCGTTGCTCTGATATGTAGAGCCGTCCTCAGAAGCGAAGTCGTTGTAATACTCAAACATCACCTTGCCGCCCTTTGTAAGGTCAAGACGTGGAGAAACGAGATAGTTGTCTTGTGTAGACACACCGGCATAAGCCGAGCGGTCGCCCTCAAGCGCCGTCTTCGTACCGCTCCATCCGTCGTTGCTCCATCCTGCCGGTGGGAAGTATGCCTCGAAGGTCTCTTCTGTCATGCCATCCGGCACCATTGTCTTGGCAGCCTTCAGTGCAACGGTGAAGTCGCCGCCGTTTGTATGGATTGCCACATTGGCATTCTCTGGAGTGGTGAGGCTGGCAGTATAAACAAACTGGAACTGTGTAGACTCTGTAGCGTCGAGGTCTACAGAAGCCGGGTCGATGGTCATCGTAACGCCCTGTGGCAGTTCCACGCTTGTAATCTTCAGTCCTTTCTTACCCTTGTTTGAGAGTTTGAACTGCTCTGAATAGAACTTCTCTCCGAGGTAAACCGTGCCGTAGTCGTAGCTTGTCTTGTCGAGCTGAGCCACAGGACCGGTAACAGGTGCTGCCTGCTTCACAAGCACGTTGTCGAGATAAACCACGTTGGCATAAGTGGTGAGCATCTTGTATACGAAAGCGATTTTCACCTTCTGCCCCTGCCACTCGCTCAAGTCGATTTTACTGGTCTGTGTAGACCACGAATCAAACGGATAAACTACGCCGCTCTCTTTCAAATCCTCCTGGTTTTGGATAGAGAAGATTGTTTCGGCATTCTTCAGGTCGTCGCCTTTCACGATGCGCACCTGCAAGTCGTAGCGCGATTTGTCGGTAAATGCCTGTGGACTCACTTTCCAGTCGAAACTCAACTGGTAGGTGTTGTTAAGGTCAAGTTCCGGCGAAACAAGGATTTCCTCACGAGGACCTTGTCCTTCTGCCTCATAATCACCAAGAGAGCCGTCGCACTGTGCAACGTGCTTGCCTGTTATCGTACCTTTCTCACTGTAATAGTTCGACCACTTGAACTTTGTTGTCGAACCAGTGTAAGAATCCACTTGGGTCCACCCGTTGGCAACCGGCTGTGAATAAGTCTCTGTGCTTTCAGTCTCGAAACCTTCGTCGAGAATAGTCTGCGCACTGACGCTGGTTGTCCCAGCAAATGCCGCAGCTAAAAGCATAAAAGCGTAACACTTTTTCATTGGCTTTGTTTATAAAATTAGTAATTGATCTATATTTTTCTCTTTAACTGTTCAAAACACTGTTTTTCAACGATTCTGTTTTATTTTTGCAAAGATATGAATTAATTTCATATCGTCATAGAAAATTAAAATAAATTAGCTAATTATAATTAAATGGGGTAAAAAAAGTACACTATACAATAATATAAACTAAAAAAAATTCGCTTTTGGTTCTTTAAACTAATAAAAAACTTAACTTTCGGATTTATATCTTCCCCTCTTCCTCTGGAGGCAGAGTAGATACAATATAAAAAAAGGGGAATAGGTATAATATGGAAAACCTACTCCCCTTTACAATTATAAAAATCCGTCGGGATGACTGGACTCGAACCAGCGACCACACGCCCCCCAGACGTGTACGCTAACCAACTGCGCTACATCCCGATTACCGCTTTCTAAGGGTATTTCCCATCCGAAAGCGGGTGCAAAATTACTTACTAAAAATATAATGTGCAAGTTTTTTGCGAGTTTTTTGTTTTGAAAACAGAAACTGGAGTCGTTATCAAAATTTGTCTACTGTCCCTTTCCGTTTCCGCCTTGACTCTTTCCACCTTGCATAACATCATCGTTCTCTATGGTTCGCGATGCCTTCTTCACTCCATCTTCAAGTTTTCCGATACGGTAGCTCACGGCAAGTGCAAACCACTGCTGGTCGAATTTAAGTGTACCTTTGCTCTTGAAATTCTCGCCGGCCACCGTTTGGCGATAAGTGAAGTATTTCTTGAAAGGATTTCCCGCAGCAAACGTTATGTTCAGACGGTCGTTGAGCATTTTCTTTGTTATGGAAATGTCGTGACTGTAGTATTTGCCATCCTTACCCTGGAGAGTCACATTTGGTGTGTTCATATACATAGAAACCGAAAGCGTCCACGTCTTGGCGATGGTCTGCTGCGCATTAGCCCAAACCGACATGTTCCATCCGTGATTCTTCAGCGTCTGTCCGTCGCTCATGTGGGCATATCCACCCCATGCATTCACCGTAAGTCGGGTATTTGTAAACGGAGTCCAGTTTACATAACCGCTGATATTGAAGTTTTGAGTCTTTCCTATATTATAATAGGTGGTATATCTAACCTGCTTGCCTGTCGGATTCTCCAGTCCGGAGATAGTATTGTCGTCTACCATTCGCGACACGCTCTCGATGCTGTTGTTTGTAAAGCTATAACTGGTAGTAAGCGAGAGGTTCAGCTTTTGTCCGAAGCTACTGAACTGCAAATCGAAAGAATGGGTCTTTTCCGAGTCAAGATTTGAGTTTCCCTGACTGATATTCTCCAGATTGTTGTCGTCGAGATACGGATTGAGATACCATATACCCGGACGGCTGATGCGCATCTTGTAAGACAGCGAGAGGTTCATCATATCGGTAAACTTATATCCGAGCTTAGCCGACGGCACGAGGTCGTCGAAGTTTTTGGAGAAGTCAGAACCCTTGCCTAACAGATATTCCACCTTCTGCAAAGTATGCTCATAGCGCAGTCCGAGCCTTGCCGACCATTTGTTCAGAGCCAGTCCATAGCCGAGATAGGCAGCAAAGATATCGTTGCGATGCTTGAAATGCGAACTGTTGTCGGCATCGTATGCCGGTTCGCCAGTGCCGTCGGTCGCGATGTCATATTTATCATTAGTCGACTTATTCTGCCGGAGAATATATTTCGCTCCGGTTTCAAGAGTGTGATGTTTGGCAAACGGAGTGGTATAATCCAACTGGAAAGTCTGTTCCGTACTGCTCTGCTCTCCGTCAACATTCTGGTTCTTGATGCGGTGCAGATAATCAAACCATGTCTCATCGGCATACATATCAGAGTAGGAAAGTCTTGTTTTGCTCGTATTAGGATCCGTCTCAATACGATAAGAGAGAGTAAGCAGACGGTCTTTCACGTTCTTGAACGAACGCTGATAGTCGATACCACCGCTGATGCTCGTATAGTTTCCTCTATTATTGTTGAAGCGAGAATATCTGTATAGGTCTGACGCTGCCGAAGGAACATACGAGCGGGTGATGCCGCTGTCATTCTGCCTACTGCGATAGCTGTTCATCCAAAGCGATGCCGAAATTAGGCGCAGGGTGTCAATTTCATAACTCGCCTCAATACTACCGCCATGCCATTGGCTCTTTGGCTTGGAGAAATTACTGATTTCCGTCACCCTTGCCACCTCGCCATTATCATCAAGCGTCTGTTGCTCACTGTTGCTGCTCTGTTTTCCATTATTCTGAAAACTGTTGTTGTAGTTGGCACTCACCGTCAGCTTACCTTTCTTCACCGTGGCGAAGACACCTCCGCCACCGCCCTTGTTGTGACCGCGAAGGGAAATGGTTGCCGAGTAGCCCTCCGGACCTTTGCCTTCGGTGATAATGTTGAGGATTCCACCCACGCCCTCAGCATCATACTTCGGACCGGGATTTGTTATCACCTCAATCTTCTTGATGCTCGAAGCCGGCATACTTTTCAACACCTCCTTGGGGTTGTTTGTCATCATATTGTTTGGCTTGCCGTTTACATACACCTTAAACGAAGAACTGCCGTTCACCTTGATATTGTCCTGTCCGTCGACACTAACCATAGGAACCTTTTTCAACATGTCCATAACTGTGTTCACCTTCGACTCCGGATCATCCTCCACACTATACGTCAGTTTGTCGATATCAGCTTTCACCAGTGGTTTATAGGCAACAACCTCCACGCCCTGAAGTTCCGTCTTACTGTCGGAGACGAGCAGTCGTCCCATTTCTATCACCTTAGAACTCGAAGAGACATAAAACTCCCGGCGAATAGTGTTTCGCCCCATGGAGCTGACAGTAAAGACGTATTTACCCTCGCCTTTAGAGGCAACGCAGAATTTGCCGTTAATATCCGTAACCGCCATAGCAACAGGTTTGCCGCTCTCCTCGCCTTGGCGATAGATGCCGATTGTAGCATACGGTTCACCCTTGCCGTTTATTGAGTCGGCAACCTCACCTATAACTTTATAGGAAAAATTATTGCCTTGCGCCATTGTTCCTACAACCGAAACAACAGCCAAGACAATAAAAAGCATTAATCTTCTTAACCTCATTAATAACCTATTATATATTAAACATAAAGCAGCCTCGCAACACAATAAAACGCTGCAATACCCTGCATCAAACATACATTAGACGAAATTTCATATACATTTGATACAAGGCCTTTGGTTATTTAAGAGATTTTAACGAGAATAAAATAAATTCTACATCAGGAATCCCACAATAAGCGGAATATTCCATGCAAGCAGATAGATGGTCAAGATGACTATCAGCGAACGCACGGCAGTGAGTTTCCTACCATCGAGTCGTTTCAGCATGTACGCCATGGCGATAGGGATAACAAAAAGCCAATGGGCACCCATGATATACACCTCGTTAAGTCCGAAACCAAGTAGCAAGTGTATAAACATATCGAAACCAAAGCCACACATTGCCATCCACAGGAACTTGCTCCTTCTGCCCATCCATATACCGAACAGGAACAGAGCCACGACAATAAATTCCACACAATAGTTAAGCCAGTTGTTATAATATACAAGAACTGGTCTGCCACGCAGCGTGTCGCCAAGCAAGTGATCGGGATGCAACTGTATAGACTCGCCGAAGAGATTCTCTACGGCAGAATCCCAGCGCGGTGTAGAGATGTCTGTCCAACTTGAGAATTCGCCGTTAGCTATAGGTTTTCCCTTATGCGTCCAGCCCGGTTGTTTATGGTCTGCTATATACTTAGCCCTGATTCTCTTTTTCATCATTCCGTCGAAAGCCTTCTGAATCTCAACAGAGTCAGTAAGACTCGTAGTATCGCGGAACAGAGCAAAGTCCTTAGCCTTCTGTTCATCGCTCTTTTTCTTTTTCAATTCAGCACGGTGCTTAGCTTCCGGGAATTTGAAATATGCATATTCCCAACGGGCTACGCCCCAAATAACTGCCGAAGGTATCAATACGGCAAAGAGAAGGTATCTTGGGCGGAAGAAGCGCTTGCCGTCGACAAAGAGAGCATCGATAAATATCTTAATGCCGTTGCTCAGTGTGATACCGGCAGTAAAGAGAAACATGAGCATCGTCTGCCAGCCGTCGAGTCGCTTTTTATCGCGCAACTTTACTCCGCAAACATAAAGAGCCATGAGAAGCATGAACATCGACGGGGCGAAATGGTCGGGCACGATATACGACACCGTAACATACGAAAAGCTGAAGAGCAACGAAGCAAGCAATATTGAATCCAACCCCTTCAATCCTATAATGTCGCAGCATATCCTTATCACGAAGATAAAGGAATAGAACACAATGAAGAGCAGTATTATAGCTACGATATATTGCACGAGATTCACTCCCGTAGCACTAATCAGCCAACCGTCGAGCAGCGACAATGGATAAACGAAGAATGCCAGTAACGGATGGCGGAAGATATTATAGTCGGGACTCCACCTGGTAATTACAATATATGTTATGGGGTCGAATCCTGATATTCCGAAGTTTTTCACGAACAACGACCATGCAGCCCTGGTTGGCTGCATGAACTTGTCGGCATATTTAAGGATGACAAGAGCGTTAAGAACGGCATATACTATTGTGGCAATGGCTGCCGGAAGTGCTTCATGCCGCTTGACGCGGAACATTCTGAAAATTTGGATTATTATGTTCTTGAATTCTGGTATGGGATTGTTCATATTGTTGTTGTTTTATTTTTTATTTTGGGAGGACTCGGAGGACTGGGAGGACTCGGAGAAATCTGAGAAATTCGAGAAATCTGAGAAGTTGGAGAGCTTCGAGAACTCAAAATAGCCCTATAATCTAATTTCTGAATGGCTTGTAGAAACCTTCATCGGCAAAGTTGAGCATCTCGATATCACCACTGCTATCACCAAAAGCCGTGAGCCAATAGGAACGGCGGTCTGGGTGGAGAGCAAGAATACGTCTTACTTTCTCCTTGCAACGACAGTTGGCAGAAAGGAACCTGCCGGTGAGAGCTCCATTCTTCGTCTCAATTCTCGTGCAGAAGATTTCTATCTGCGGAAACTCCGTAAAGAAAGGAGCAACCCAATTGTTGATGCTCGCACTGACTATCATCACCGTAGTGTCCGGCTCGGAGAGAATCTGCCGAATCTTCTCCATACCTTTTGGGCGCACAATGCCTTTATTGGATGCGGCAAACCGTCGACAGAGATCATCAAACATATCTTCTGGCATACCTTTGAAATACCAGGCGAAGATGCGTTCCTTCACTTTACCGCTGTCTATAATGCCAAATTTCATGGCAAGCAACAACGGCAGATGCAGGGAGAAGCATCTGAGGAGCTCCTTCCATCCGAAAGCGAAGACAAGAAAAGCAATCAGCGAATCTCGCGTTGTCAACGTTCCGTCGAAATCGAATGCATATATCTTTTTCATCATATCACATATATTATAAACAGGAAAGCAAGTAGCCACAACACTACCACGACTTGCAGGAAACGGTCGCGAAGCATCGTTTTTGTCGGATCGCCACTCTTGTTGTCGACAAGTGTAAGTTGCAGATAGCGCAATATGCCAAGCAAGACAAAAACGGTTGTAAGATACAAATATCGTGTTCCGATTCTTGCTTCCACATCCGGCGATACCGTATACATTACGTAGCATACCAATGTAACGGTTGCCGTTATCGTAATTGCCTGATTTATGAATTCCAGATTGTACCGGATAGTGTTCCGTCGCGGTGCATGACCGGTCTGATTCATCCTGAGCACATCGTCGCGGCGTTTTGCCAGCGAGAGGAAGAGCGTCAGGAGGAAGGTCATAAGCACAATCCAATTGCTCAGCTCTATTTCTGTAGCCACACCCCCGGCAAGCAGACGAAGTACGAAGCCAAAGGCAATGACACACACGTCGACTATGGCATGCCGCTTGAGAATCAGACAGTATGCCACGTTGAGCAACAGATACACGGCAAGCACTGCCGAAAGCTTCACGGCATTTTCTCCAAGCAATGCCGCACAGCCAAAGCTCATGACTATCATAACTGCCATCATCATATACGCCTGCGGTATGCTTACCGCTCCTGAAGCTATAGGGCGATGACACTTCACGGGATGCCGTCGGTCGTCTGCCACATCTACGATATCGTTTAAACAATATATCGACGAGGCAATGAAACTGAAAGCAGCGAAGGCTATTGCCGACGCCAGAATATCGGAAGAGTCGAGTAGACTACCACCGAAGAACAGCGGAACAAGAACGAATACGTTTTTTATCCACTGCTGCGGACGTATTATCTTTAATATACTTTTTATACTCATATTATATAATGTATAGAAAAATAGTGTGCTAAGGTACTCACTTTTTGCATATCATGCAAGACTGACAACATATTTTCCGGCTTACAGACATAAAAAGCATTGACTTTTAGTCCCATTTTGTTTTGTTTTCTCTATCCTTTAACGTACCTTTGCATAATATAAGCTGCATCTC
>ERZ808242.459-NODE-459-length-29602-cov-20.737875_pt1 | contig 29602 bp, 15 predicted proteins | sample MGYA00521244_ERZ808242 | MGnify/ENA primary metagenome ERZ808242 (study PRJEB31516, sample SAMN03275573) | gut metagenome | biome: mammalia-associated habitat; material: feces | host: Papio cynocephalus | place: Kenya | collected 2012-07-27 ... | reverse complement strand
AGGGGGGTGAGAGAAGGGGGTGAGAGGAGGGGGTGAGAGAAGGGGGTGAGAGAAGGGGGTGAGAGGAGGGGGTGAGAGGATAAAAAAGCGGCTGTCTGAGGGTTTTCAGGCAGCCGCTTTGCAATAGTTTTTACTATATGAACTAACTTATTCTGTACATTTCTTTATCTTTATTCTGTCTTTATTCTGTCTTTATTCTGTACATTTCTTTATCTTTATTCTGTCTTTATTCTGTACACTTCTTTATCTTTATTCTGTACATTTCTTTATTTATTTTTTACCTGTTCGCCGAGGAGGTTGTAGGTTTTGCCGCGATGGAGGATATAGACTTGTCCGTTGCGGATGATTTTCCGAGCCGCAGCGTTGGAAGTATCCGTAGCAGGCAAAGAGGTCGGCACTTTGCCGTTGCTGCGCACAAAGAGATTGTCCATATAGATGTCGTTGCCGTTCTCGTTACGTCCGAGGAGGGCAATGTGCTGTACGCCGCTATTGGGCAGAGTGAACGTATAGGTGTACCAATTGCTTTCCGTTTCGGCGGGGATGTTGGTGCCGACCGTAGAACAGTTGTGCGGAATGAAGGCCAATGTATCCGTTCCGGCAAGGATATAGACTCCCTCGGCAGGAATATAGGGCATGGAACGGCGCCAGACAGAAAGTCCGAAATCGTAACCTCCTGCGACGGGGATATCCATTTCGGGCAGTACTAGACGGGTGTAGGTAGTGCCGCTTTGGTCGGTCAGTTTGAGCACATTGGTGTTATTATTATTGACACCCCAAGCGGACTGATAGACCGAGAACAGATACGTGCCATAGCCCGATATATGCTCATTGAGCCAGCAGGGCCGGTTGACGTTGCCTATAGTGAAATTTTCAAAATCCACTTCCCACGGGAACTCGCTGACGGTTGCGCAAGCAGTGGCAAGCGTCAGTTGTTCGGACAGGATATCGAATGCATCGCCTGCCAAGCAATGTGCCTGCACTTTGACCGTACAGGTGTAACTTGTGGCAGGTTGCAGTCCGTCCAAGACACAGAAAGTGTCGGTTGTCTGCATAGTGATGGTATCTGCACCGCAGAAGGTAACGGTATAGCCATTGTCTGCGCTGCCAGACCAAGCCACGGTTGCGCTCTGCTGTGTAGCCAGCGAATCCACGGTATGGATATTAGCAGGGAGAGGACACGGTGAGGGGGCATAAACGGCGACATCGTCGATATATACCTGACTGGAATACGTATAGTTAGGTGCATAGCGGAAACCGTAATACGGCTGCAGCACATCGGCGGAAGCCGCAAGCGTAAGGATGACGCGCGTCCAAGTGGTGGTACCGCTATATTCGGCAATACGATGCCACGTGGTGGAGTCGGCGGGGTCGGTGAGATAACCCACTTCTATCGGTTTGTTGACATAGTTGCTCTTGTACCAGAATACCAGTTCATTTCCTGTTTTCACCTGCGGAAGGATAGCAAAAGCCGCCGCATCATACGCGTCAGTGGTCTTGAGCGTAAGCCCCTTGGTACCCTCGTGCGCAGCAATAGAACCGGTAACATAGACAGAGGTGTTGCCGCCTTGGTTTGCCCCGAGGATATTCCAGCATACGGGTACTTCGAAGATGTCATCGCCGGAAGGAACGGTCTCGAAAGTCTCGCTCCACGGGTAGTCGGCAATGGGTTCACATTCGGTAAGGAAGGTATGCGCAGCGTGGTAGTACTCAGCGGCTTCGACACCGTCGCAAAGGGCTTTGATTGTAATATCAAGGGTGTATTTTGTTCCCGATTGCAACGGTTGGAGCGTTATTAAAGGCTGTTCGGTACGGGTGTTGAGAAGGGTATCCGTGCCGTCGGCTACGACCACCTGCCAAGCCGTTTCGCGGTTGCCTGGTGTCCATTGCAGGGTAGCAGTATGGGGTGTGATACCGGCAATCTCCACATTTCGTACTTTGCGGCAGTCGGGGAGAAGGCGCACAGCGATGTCATCGAGATAGAGATCGGTGTAGCCGCTCGGGTGCTCACAGCGTAAGATGAGATAGTTCAAGCCGGCACGTGCCGATATGGGGTCGAAAGTATATTTGGTATATGTCTCCCCTATGAGTCCCGTGGTGCCGATGCGTGTTGCGCCTGCCATAGAAGGTGCGCTGTTGAGATATACCTCGATACTGTCGAGGGTCTTGCCATAATATGCCTGACCTTTTTTGCTCCAGAAGGAAAGTTCCAATTCCGCACCCTCGGCAAGCACCATACCCGGCAAGGCAAGAATGGTAATCGGTTGATAGGAACTATTGGGCGGCAATACCAGAGCCTGTTCGCCAGTGTGTGCATTGGAGGTTTGCACCTGCCAGATGATAGGTGTCGTAGGGGCATAAAAGCCGGTGTAACCTATTTGGCGGTTCGTCCAGCAGTTGTGCGCCACCGAGTCCCAACCGCTGACAAAGGATTCGTCATCGCCACTCACTTCAAAGCCGCATACCAGCAGCGTGTCGCCCGCTTGTGCCGCAGCATAGTCCGCAGGTTCGCAAGCGGTGGTGAAGACCAGGGTGCCCTCTGCCGTTTCCGACAAGGAACTCTCATCGCACATCGATTGCACTTTGACATAAACGGTATCTTTGGTAGAAGAGGGCAAATCCTCAATGGTATAGAATGGTGTGCCTTCCACCAATTCGTCCTCCACATAAATATCCTTATGGTTGTCCACACTAACGAGCCATTGTGTCTCATTCTTACCCGAGTTCCACGTAATAGTGGTGCTATGCGCATTGGTGGCATACACACGCAGGTTGGTAGGCGGCAAGCAGGCAGGTTCGGGGGAAATGAGAATGTCGTCCACATAAATCGAACCATAGTTGTATGCCTCGATGAGGATATACTGTTTGCCACGGACGGGCAGGCTGAAACGCGTGAAACGGTAGGTGTTGGTCAGGTTGCGCACTTCGCCCAAGCGGGTAGCCCCCTCCAAGGCAGGCTGATTATTCACATAGACGACCAAGCGGTCGTGGCGTGTGGAACTATTCGGGTATCCGCTGCGGCTGTAGAAACTCAGTTCCGAGCCATCAGGGATTTCTGTCTGCGGGGTTACCAAGACGACCGATGAGGTGGTGTCGTTCTGATTGCTGATGAGCGCATACATACTCCCCGAATGGGCAGTACCGGACTGCACTTTCCAGCGGTAGGACGAGTTGCCCGTGCCTTTGAAAGTGTCCCAACAGGGTATCTCTGTGAATGATTGTTCCGCGCTGTAGGGCTCAAAATTGAACAGGATAGAGTCGTTCTTCGTTTGGAACGGTGCGCACTCGGTAGCAAAGGAGAGAGTGGTTTCCACAGCATCTGACAGGTCGCCGTCGCCGCAATCGGCTTGGATACTTACCCAATAGGAGTAAAGCGAAGAGTGGGTCAAACCGCTGACAGTAAGTGCGGGGGTGTCGGACACGCGGGTGGTCAGGGTATCGGTGCTACCCGATACGGCATAACGCACCAACCAAGCGGTTTCCTCTTTGCCTGCCTGCCAAAGGAGGTCGGCACTTGTGGTGGTGATATTGCCGATATGCAGGTTTTGCGGCGGGATACACGTGGGGAGATAGCGCAGTTCCACATCATCGATATAGACATATCCGTCCCACTCGCCACCGCCATATCGGATAGCGATGTGGTTGTGCGTGTCGGGGGCGTTGCTCAGATAGGTTTTTGCCAAAGTGTATGTGGTGGTTAGCGGGAAAGTGTCCAACGCCACAAACGTGGAAGCATCGGTATAATCGCTCATCACGCCGACAATCACCTTGGCGTAGTTGGGTCCTGCGTCTTTGTTTTTATAATAGAACGAAAGCATCAGGCGGTTGGCTTTCTCTATGCAGGAAGGCAAAACGGCATATTGCACAGAATTGGTAGTGCCTCCGTAGAAATAGAGGAAATTGCTCCCGCTGTGTGCAAAATTCATATTATTGTCATCTACAAACACATACGGATATTTGCCATTATATGCTATCCTATGCCAGCAATAGGGCATCACATAATTGCCGTCAGGCAGACTGCCGTCGAAATTCTCGGTATAGGGGATTGGCAATGCCTCACAGTCGGTATGGAAAGATGCCTGTTTCCATACACCCGCGCCCGCCTCGCATACCGCACGCACATAGGCGATATAAGTGGTGTTGGCTGTGAGTCGGCTGATACTTACCGAAGTAGCGGAGGTGCGCTGCGCCTGTGCGTCGGTGATAGTCCCGGTAGCGGGCGCAACGATATAGTCGTAGCCCACGACATCATCGAGAGCTGTCCAAGAGAGCGTTGCCGAAGAGGCGGTAATGCCGGTGATATTCAGGTCTTGCAGGTTGGCGCAGGCTTTACGGCTAATGGACAAATTATCTACGGCAGCAGGCGGGTTATCGCCACTACTGCCGTCGTTCTGCCAGACAAAAACGAGGTTATACTCGCCTTTTGTGGGGATACTGATTTCAACAGACTCGCTTTGCCACGAGGTGGTCTGATTGAACATCCACGGGTAAGCAGGCTTGCTCGGATTGGTGCTACAGAGACGTATGTAGCCTGCCTGCGCAATGCTGCCGGCAGCAGTATTGACATCAAAATTGCTTAAAGTTCCCAAATCTACCCTATTGCTGTTCGCCCCCGCAAGGCTGACATCGGCGGGCAGCACCAAGACCTGCATAAGATCATAGCGGCTTTCGCCGGCTGCTTTCCAATCGAAACTTACGATATAGTCCCATGCATCGAATTGAAAGGTGCGATATGCGAACGCCGTGGTATAGTCGCGATTGCTGTACGCATTGTGTCCACCATTGTCGTTGCTGATATACAAGGCATTGGTTCCGTCTTTGGGAGCAGCACTGCCTATATACCAGCGATTGACGGTGTTGCCTTCCGAAAGTTGCCATTGCGCATTGTCCGTAGCGTCTTCGAAACCCGTGGAATAAGGCAGTGCAGTGGTCTGCGCACTCATTCCGAAAGCAAGGAGTCCTGCGGACAAGAGCAGAAAGAGTTTGTTTCTTCTCATAAAAAACAGGGGTTTTGTTAATGAATATGATTATCTTTTTACATTTCAGTTTAGGGTGTACCAAGTGCTTTCAGACCGCGCTATGTACAGCAAAAAGCACCTTTATAATCCAATACAAAGGTACATCCGGATCCTTAGACCTGCAATCCCGAATTATCAGTAAAACATATCCCTGTTTTTGATTAGGCTCGGGTGTGCAGGGGATTCACACAGGCGGCTGATAGCGGCGCGTGCTACAGGGCTCCCGCAAGCAATGCGCAGTGGGATGCCGGCTGCGCACACAATGGCATTGTGCGCCGCTATCAGCCGAATGCATACGAACAAAACACAGTGTTGTTGCGCATATCAGAAAATTGTTGTAACTTTGCGGGCTAATTAACAAACAGACTGAATTAGAAAATTGATAGATATGGTTCGTGTTCGTTTTGCCCCCAGTCCAACCGGGGCGTTGCATATCGGCGGTGTGCGTACCGCTCTGTACAACTACCTATTTGCCCGTCAGCACGGCGGTGTGATGCTGCTGCGTATTGAGGATACCGACTCCACCCGCTTCGTTCCCGGAGCCGAGGAGTATATCACCGAAGCCCTTGACTGGCTGGGTATCGAGATTGACGAGGGCATCTGCAAAGACGCCCCCAACGGCAAAGGACCTCACGGACCATACCGCCAGAGCGAGCGCCGCGAGATTTACCACCAATACGTAAAGCAACTGCTTGACTCGGGACATGCGTATATCGCATTCGACACCCCTGAAGAGTTGGAGGCAAAGCGTGCGGAGATACCTAATTTCCAATACGATGCGCGTACGCGCGGGCAGATGGTCAATTCGCTCACGCTGCCCAAAGAGGAAGTGGAGGCACGTATGGCACGCGGCGACAAATATGTGGTGCGCTTCCTGGTGGAACCCAACGAGGACGTACATGTGCACGACCTGATACGCGGCGAGGTGGTTATCAACTCAAACATATTGGACGACAAAGTGCTGTACAAATCGGCCGACGACCTGCCCACCTACCACTTGGCAAACATTGTGGACGACCACTTGATGGAAATCACCCATGTCATCCGTGGTGAGGAGTGGCTGCCCTCGGCTCCGCTCCATGTACTGCTCTACCGCGCATTCGGTTGGGCAGACACAATGCCACAGTTCGCCCACCTGCCACTGCTCTTGAAGCCCGACGGCAACGGCAAACTGAGCAAGCGCGACGGCGACAGACTTGGTTTCCCCGTATTTCCATTGGAGTTCCACAACCCAAAAGACGGCACCGTTTCGTCGGGCTATCGCGAGAGTGGTTATTTCCCCGAGGCGGTGATTAACTTTCTGGCTCTGCTCGGCTGGCACAACACGGGCGACCAAGAGATGTTCACAATGGACGAACTGATACAGCAGTTCTCGCTTGACCGCGTCAGCAAATCGGGCGCGAAATTTGACTACGAGAAGGGGAAATGGTTCAACCACCAGTATTTGCAACTGAAGAGCAACGAAGAGTTGGCAGAGTTGTTTATGCCTGTATTGGCGCAGCACGGGGTAAGACCTCCCCAAACCCCTCCTTCGGAGGAGGGGAATGCCGAGTCGGCAAAGGCTTTCAAAGAAAAAGTAGCCAAGGTTATCGGTCTGACGAAGGACCGTGTGGATTTTGTACCCGAACTATGGGAGCAGACCAATTTCTTCTTTGTAGCCCCCACGGAGTATGACGAGAAGTCGCTCAAAAAACGCTGGAAAGAGGACAGCCCACAACATATGCGGGAGTTGCTGGTTCTGTTGGAGCCGCAGGAGGACTGGTCGGCAGAGGCGTTGGATGCACTGGTTATGCCGTGGATTGAAAAGAAAGGGTACGGCGTAGGTATTGTAATGAATGCATTCCGTATCTGCTTGGTAGGTGCCGCCCGCGGTCCGCATATCTGGGCAATCACCGATATTCTCGGCAAAGAAGAGACGCTCCGCCGTGTACGCACCGCACTAACAATGCTTAATGCATAATGCACAATTTTAATTCGTAATTATGATTTTGATTTTCAGTGCTCCGAGCGGGGCGGGCAAATCGACTCTGGTGAATTACCTGCTCGGCAAGCGACACGACCTGGAATTTTCTATATCCGCCACCACGCGGGCACCGCGCGGGCAGGAACAGAACGGACGGGAGTACTACTTCATTACCAATTCCGAGTTTGAGCGGCTTATAGCCGAAGACAAATTAGTGGAGTGGGAGCAGGTCTATTCCGGCACCTACTACGGTACGCTCAAAAGCGAGATAGAGCGTATAGAAGGTGCGGGGCATCATGTGGTGTTTGACGTGGATGTAAAAGGCGGGATTAACCTGAAGCGTATTTTCGGCGACCGTGCCAAGTCATTCTTTGTGGCTCCGCCATCGGTGGACGAACTGCGAAAGCGTTTGATCGGTCGTGCGACCGACAGCCCTGAAAAGATAGAAGAGCGCGTTGCCAAAGCCGCCACCGAGATGCAGGACGCACCGCACTTCGACTGTATCATTGTCAATGACAACCTTGCTTCTGCGGAGAAGCAACTGGACAAGGAAGTAGCGGCTTTTCTCGGGGAACAGGGGAATTTATAGAAATTCTAGGGGAACTTGAAGAACTAGGGGAACCGGAAATTTGCCAGATACTATAGTGAAATAATTGAACATCGGAATCTATAGCGGTTCTTTCAATCCTGTGCATTTCGGGCATACGGGATTGGTAAAGTGGGTGGCAGAGCACACCGACTTGGACGAGGTATGGATGGTAGTCAGTCCAAACAACCCACTGAAAGACAAGCACATTCTTGCCGATGAGCGGGTACGGTTGGAGCAAGTACGGAAAGCCGTTGCGGATATACCGCACGTACAGGCGTCTGATTTTGAGTTTCAGTTGCCCCGTCCGAGTTACACTGCCGACACACTCCGTGCATTGGACAAGGTTTATCCCGAACATACCTTTACCCTGATTATAGGCGAGGACAATCTAATGATCTTCGACCGCTGGCGCGAGTGGGAATATATTCTCACGCATTACCGCCTGTTTGTCTATCCGAGACACACGGAACGATGCACAATGCATAATGCACAATGCACAATAAATAGCACTATCGAACGATTGGCAAGCACTGTCAAGAAAGATACGGGGCAAGACATACGGAGTATCGTATTCCTGAAAGACGCTCCCTATTTCGACATATCCAGCACAGCGATACGCAACGCAAAGAAATAAATTACCCAACAGGGGATGTCCACAAGCGGCTTGCAACATTGGCGAAGGACTTTTGGCACGAAAATTGCGCTTTGCTTGCGTGATTCGTTTTTTTTATGTAATTTTGCAGGCTCATTTCATAGAATGAAGAACAAGTATTTCGTCATATTGCTGGTTGGTGTGCTTTTCGCGAGTTGCGGAGAGTACCAAAAGATACTGAAATCAACCGATGCGGACTATAAATACCAGAAGGCTTTGGAGTATTTCAACGACAAGCAGTATGTAAAATCACAGACGCTGTTGGACGATATAGCATCGTACTATCGCGGGACAGAGCGCAGCGAGGATGTGTTGGCATACTTGGCCCGCAGTTATATGGGACAGAAAGACTACGCTTCTGCCGCCGATTACTATCAAGCCTATATCCGTAATTACCCGAAAGGGAAATACGCAATAGAGGCACGTTTCCAACTGGGGCATTGCTATTATCTTGATTCTCCCGATGCACGTCTTGACCAAGAAATTACCCGCAAAGCGATACAGTCGTTCACCGAGTTTGTAGAACTCTATCCGGATAGTCCTTATGCCGAGCAGGCATACACCGAGATGGGCGAGATGTACGACAAGTTGGCGCAAAAAGAGTATTTGAATGCGAAACTCTATTACAATCTCGGTTCGTATTTAGGCAACAACTATCTGAGTTGTGAGATTGTGGCAAAGAATGCACTAAAGACCTATCCGAGCAACTCGTATCAGGAGGAGTTGAACTGGCTGATACTACAAGCCAAATATCAGCAAATGCTGATTTCATACGAAGACAAGAAATTGGAACGCGCCCGCGATACACAGGACGAATACTATAGTTTCATTACGGAGTATCCCGAATCGAAACACCGTTCTGCAGCGGACAAGATACTCAAGGAGATAAAGAAAATAACCAAGGAATAAGTCTGCGCACAGCGCAAGCCTATGTTCGGGCGTTTTGACGCTACGAACCGCAAGAATAAAACTAAAGATACTAAAGATATGGATTTCAAACAATCGAAAGCACCTACCAACACGATTACCCGCGATATGAACAAGTTGGTAGAACCCGTCGGCAACGTGTACGAGACCGTAGCCATCATTGCGAAACGCGCCAACCAGATCAGTGCCGCACTCAAGAAAGAGTTGGACAGCAAACTGCAGGATTTCTCCACTCCCCAAGACTCGATGGACGAGACTTTTGAGAACCAAGAGCAGATTGAGATTTCGCGCACCTACGAGCGTCTGCCCAAACCGACCTTGTTGGCTACGGAGGAGTTTGTAGAAAACGACCTCGTATATAAGACCAGCAACAAGGACGAAGCGCTGAAATAACAATGGACAAAGAACAATGAACAAAGAACGCATTGTATATTTATTAATTGTTAATTCTTAATTGTTAATTGTACATTGTTGGAGGGCAAGCACATATTGGTAGGCATCAGCGGGGGTATCGCTGCCTACAAAATTCCCGAACTGATACGCTTGCTACGCAAAGCGGGAGCGGAAGTGAGGGTGGCGACCACCAAGAATGCGTTGGAGTTCGTAACTGAGTTGACCTTGCAGACCCTATCGGGCTACAAGGTCTATTCTGATGTATTTGCCGCTATCAACGAACATTCCACAGAGCATATTTCCCTGCCCGATTGGGCAGACCTGATGGTGGTGACACCTGCAACCGCCAACGTACTCGGTAAGATGGCAAACGGCATTGCCGATGACGCCCTGACGACCACTTTCTGCGCAATGCGCAAACCTGTGGTGATAGCCCCTGCAATGAACGACAAGATGTACCAATGCCCCGCCACGCAAGAGGCGATGAAGCGTCTGTCCGGTTGGGACAACATTACGATGCTCGATTGTGCGGAAGGGGAGTTGGCCTGCGGCACAAGCGGCAGAGGGCGTATGCAGGAGCCTGCGGTTATTTTGGAGGCAGCAGAGTATGCGTTATCGCCCAAAGATCTGTCAGGACAACGGGTGCTGATTACAGCAGGTCCGACACAGGAAAAGATAGACCCCGTGCGCTATATCAGCAACTACTCCACCGGCAAGATGGGTTATGCCTTGGCACAAGAGTGCCTTCGCCGTGGGGCAGAAGTGGTATTGGTATCAGGACCGACCCAATGCAGTCTGCCGCGAGCGGAGTTGTTCGGCATTGCACCCGCATTGCGCATTGTCTCCGTCGGTTCGGCACAAGAGATGTACGAGGCGTGTATGCAAGCGTTTCCTATGTGCAATATAGCCATTCTCTGTGCAGCGGTAGCCGATTTCACTCCTGAGAAGGTAGCAGCGCAGAAGATAAAGAAACAGGCAGGGCAGGACACACTGACGCTGACGCTGCGCAAGACACACGATATAGCCGCCACACTCGGGCAGCAGAAACGCCCCGACCAAACCATAGTCGGCTTTGCGCTTGAGACGCATAACGAGGAACAGAATGCACTGCACAAGATGACCACGAAAGGGTTGGATATGATTGTGCTGAACTCGCTGCAAGACGCGGGGGCGGGGTTTGTATGCGATACGAACAAGGTAACAATCTACTACAAAGACGGACACCATATAGCCTACCCGCTTGAATCCAAACAGCAAGTGGCAAAAGACATAATACAATGCGTAATGCATAATGCGTAATGCGTAATGAGACAACAAAAGAGACTGCCTGACAAAGTATAGTCGGGCAGTTTTTTTGTGTTCTATGCTGATATAACGTGAGTTCGAAATAACGGAAACATAAAAACAAAACCGGCTTTACCTTTCTTGCGGGGCAACACGCCCCGCGCTCAATCAACAAATACAAGATACAAGGGCGGCGGATGGTGGCGCGTGCTACGCACAAAGCGGTGCTTTGCGCCACAATACGCCGAAACGGGCTTATTCAATCAGCATCCATTCACGAACAACCCGATAATCACCCGATAATCACCCGATAATCACCCGATAACAACCCGATGCCGTTAGCATAAAGGATAATAATAGGAGGGGGATAAAAAAAGAGATTGCCACACTTGGTCGGCAATCTCTTTTTTTATTGTTATACTACCGTATTATTCAGGCGTAAAAGTTATTGTTTAGCGACAGAACGTTTCTGCTTCGGGAAATTGAAATGGTATGCCACCTTGATGCCGGCATCGACATAACCCAATTTATTGACATAGGTGTCGGTAGCCGAGACAACCGATGCAGAAGCCTTGCCGTCTCCCGAAGGAGGTGTTACATTGATAAGGCTCCTGTTGGCGGTTTCGCCCTTGAAAGCACTGACGACGCTATAGTTGGCATACACACCCAAACCGAGAGCATCTCCGTTGCGCAGACTCCACTCGTACCCGATTTCGGCAGAAAGGAGCAGGTTGGCTTTCCATTGGTTGTGGTTCTTACCTTTGTTATTGAGTTGGTCATTATCCAGACGCCCTGTGATGGCTTCGTTGGTAACATGCACGCCCTCTTCCTGAAAATAAGCGTCCACGGTAGGCGCAGTGATAGTCTGCTGATAGGGTGTATAGAGCGGGAGTAGGAGTTTGGGGCCGATATTGAAGAACAAGCCTTTCTCAGTAACCAAAGAGAACAAGAGGGGCACTTCGAGTTGCAGTTGGCGGTCGCAGGAAGAGACCTTATCGGCAGTGAGGGTATAATCCACCGCCCCCTCATCGGTATTAACCGTATAAGAGTCGTTGACATCCAAGTTGATACTGCTCTGCGCATAGCCCAGACTCAAGCCGGTAAGGATACCCAAATCAACAGGACGCCCGAACTTAGTCCAATAGTAGGCATACTGCAGGTCGAGCATAGCATCGAAGCCACCGGGGCGTTTGCTGTCGCGGTTGAGTGCGTGGAGCATATTGGCATAACCGCCTCGGAGACCGATAGAGAAACGCTGGTAGTTCTCCTGTTTCGGCTGGGCAGTAATGGTATATGCTGCGTCCTGGGCAGGTTGCTCTTCTACTACTATCGGTTCCAGCGGTTGCTCCACAACCGGTGTCGTATCGCGTTTGGACAGCGCAGTATCGGCTTTCAGCGTCTCGCTGCCATACAGTTGGGCTTGCTGCTCAATCTGACGCTGCTGGAGTTCCGACATCTGTTCTTTCTCCTCCGCCCGTTGATTGACCTGTATTTTCTGCTGCTCCTGCTGTTGCTGAGCCGCAGCCTGTGCCACAGTATCTTCGCGTGCCACAGCCCCCTTGAGCATAATGCCGTCAGGGCGTACCCACGACATAATTCCCTTGAGCAGCACGCCATCGGGGAAGCGTTTCGTACCTACCTGCAGGATAGGGTGCGATACATAATAGACCCACGTACTCATACGTTCTCCTGTCAGGTAGTGGGTATTATCGCGCTTGATAACCACCGTATCACCCACTTGCCATTGAAAATCGGAAGCGGTTGAGTCTGCGGGTGTTTGCGCATCTGCGCAAACACCCGCAGATACCAACACCATAGCCAGTGCAGCCTTACGCAGACGTGCCGCACTACCGAATATCTTATTTTTAATCTTTTTCATTGTATCGTAATTATTAGTTTGTCAGTCCGTTTACTTAACCACATAGCGCAAAGTAACCTTTTCGCCGTCGCATTGTACATCCACCATATAATAGCCCGTATCAGAAGCGGCATTCATAAGGAATGTCTCTGCCTCGCGAGATGTATAAGCGGCAATCTTTTGTCCGGTGGAGGTATAAACGACGATGTCGGTTTCCATATCCGGATTGAGGTTCTGCACCTGTATCTGCTCCTCGGGCAGCACGACATTCGGACGCAACTCGGGCGCCTTGCTGCCGGTGGTGCAAGTAAGGATGACCGTGCGTGCCTCGGCTGCGCAATCGCTCCCGGAAGATGCCGTGTGTATGATACGGGCATAATATGCGCCTTGCAGTGCATCGGCATTGTCTGTGGTATAGTAGAAGCCCGTAGCCACTTCGGTATCGGCATTGACATCGGGTGTTTCGCCTGCCATCTTGTACCAGTGTACATCCGCCTCGGTGATGTTCCAGTCGGGGAACTGCTCACGTATGCTATTGAGGTTGATCATCAGCAGACGGTCGGAGTACATCGATTTGGCGGGCAGGTTGCTCAACGCAGGGTTGTTGTCGGCATCAGGTTGCTCTACCGAGACGATGAACGTGGTATCCTTGGTAGCGCAATCGCTGCTAATCTCGCAGCGGACGGTAACCTCTTTTGTTTGCCCGTCCAATGCCTTATCCGCAATGCCATTCCAAGCCCCGCCTTGCTGCACGAACCAGCGGATAGCGGTATTGGGCGCAAAGAGCGGATCGGCAGCCACAGCCTGCTCCAAGGCAGCCGTAGCACGGGTGGTATCTACCACCTGACCGCACACCGCAAGGATATCATCCTGCGCAATAGCCGGCATAAAGAAATGATATACATAGAGTTGGTAATGATAGAGCGAATCCACATCCCCGTTGACAGGGTCGAACACACGTAGGCTATCCGTCCACGTGGTATCGGTATAGACAATGAGGGTTTGCAAACGGGAAACATAATCGCTGCCGACACAGACGGTATCCGTAACCGTTGTATCTGCTTTCGATGCCGGTTTCACTTGGAGTTGGAGCGTATAGTGTACGCTGTCGCACCCTGTAACAGCGTAGTATGCGGTATCATGATACGTGTCTGCTTTTGTGAAAGTCAAATTGCGCCAAGTATAGGTCTGTCCCTCTTTGATAACCGCCGTTTCCTCAGGCATATCCGTAGCAGAAAGAACTGTCAGATTGAGCGTATAGTACTCTTTTGCGCAACCTGAATCATAATAAACGGTATCATAATAAACGCCCGTCTGGGAGAGTTGCATACCACCACGCCAAGCATAGATATCGCCATCACAAATGGTATCATGCTCAGTGGTATCTTTGAGCAATCGGAGCGTGGTGATGTTATAGACATATACCGAGTCGAAGTCAATGTCGGTATCATGGATTGGGAGTGTATCATTCCACGTGGTGTCATTGAGAATAATGTGCGAACTTACACGCCCGATGTACTCGCTGCCAGCGCAGGTTGCATCCTGTATCTCAGGAGCCACCTTGTATATATATGCCTCGGGAACAAAGTCAAAGTCCTGCCCAAACAACGAATCGCCACATTCGGTAACAGCCACATAGCGCAATATTACTTTCTTCTCGTCTTTGCCCAGACGGTCGGTGGTCAGAGGGCTGTACGTACCGGTCAGTGTATCCTTGCGGTGCCATACGACAGACTCCACGATCATATCCGTTTCACCCTTGTCTTGTGCGAACTGCCGCAACAGGGAGGTGGTAGCACGAGAAACATTGATGCTCTTACCGCAAGCCACCGTTGGTAGATAGGGCAACTCGGTATAGAGGACAGGGCGGGTCTTTACTTTGATTGTATAGATATAGAGCGAGTCGATAGTACGCGGACGACCGAGCGTATCCTTCACGCTCAGTTGTTGTTTCAGAGAACGGATAACGGTATCCTGATGAATGGTTGTAGTCGGCAACAACTGCGAAACCGTATTCGGGCAAACCGTATCATACAGAGCAATGCTGTCGGTGCGCCACGGAGCCACCATAAACGTATAGGGGAAATTCAATACATTCTCGCACGAGTCCTCAATATGCAGATAAAGCATCTTGGTATGCATATCCTTGGGCAGGATGGTAACGGTATCCGCCCACGCATTACCCGCTGCATCATCCGACCACCAGATAGTATCAATCGGCGATATGGTATCCACACTGCCATAGTAACGGCGCAATGCCGCAAGCGAAGAATCAACAAACAGGCTCATACCCTCTACCAGCAACGGCGCGGCGTGGAGTGTCTGCAACTGCTCAGCAGGTATCTGTTTGGCAGCGACGAGCGGTGTTACCTTGTAGGTAATTACCGAGTCGCGCATCGAGGTGCCATCGCGCCAAGTGATAGTGGTATCAAGTTGCTGCGAAGTAACATCATCGTCGAACACCATCATATTGATATAATACCACTTGTCGCCGACAAAGACGGAATCACGGTATTCCGCACCGTCGCACACAGTGGCATAGACAGTGTCAAAGCCTTGTACACGTTCCGTCTCCGGCACCAAGGATGCAAAGATTTTCGTAGTCTTGTCCGAGCAGTAGAGGATTTGCAAGTTGGGCCAACCGGCCTGTTTGATCACATCGCGGTCGATATTCTGCGAGACGGTATCGCCGGCAGCGAGTGTATGCTCCAGGTTCTTCACTTCCTGGTCGCACTCCCACATAATCTTCGCACTAGTCTCGGTCTGCTCCTGCTTGTCAAGGTTTACGATAGACAAGCGCATATCATAGCCCTCCGGAATAGAGGTGGAGTCCAAACGCACCTGGTACCACAAGCAACTGGTCTTCTCCTGCTCTGTACTGCCCGGGTGGATATTGCCGTTGATCCAATCGAAATCAATGGCATTGAGACAGTCATCCCCCTTGCTCAACGTAATATCGAAACGGAACGATATAGCACGGTCGGCACTGACGCGTACATAGACACGTGCGCTGTCAAAAGCGTTGAACTGCGTACGCTCTACAGTATATACCAATGCCTCACCGCCCGCAATAGTACGCTGGCGGAAGGTCATCTCGTGCTCCACGGGGCATACCCAACTGATTTCCGCCTTTGACACAACGGGACTGTTGTCAAGGTTGCGGATAGTAAGCGTACCATTACCCGAAGTGTTCTCCTGGAGGTTGCGAATGTCCACGGCGTACCATGTCGGCACGCCAGCCTCGACATTGTATGTGGTATTCGGCACCGCCTCGACAGCCTCCGCACAAGCCGTAACAGGCTCGATGGCAGCAAAGTCGCGAACCGACGAAGTGATACGCGCCTGCTGTCCTGCCGGGGTAGTAAGTTTCAGATAGAGATAGTCGGAAGCGAAAGCACTGAAAATATCACTACTAATCTCCTTGCTGCGTTTCTGCCCGATACCGAGCGCAAACGACTCTGCCATAATCGCAGCGGAATCACAACTCGTATAGAGTCCGGCTTGCAGGGTTCCCGCTTTGGTACCGAGGTTCTCAATGCTGAAAGTAATCAGTTTATCCAGAGCAACCACGGCTTTTTTGTCCAGACGATACCAGCGGGTGGTCGTCTCGTCCTGGATACAGGTGTCGCCTACGGCATAGTTGATGGCGTGCAGGCAGTCCTCACCGGAGTTCGGATCGACCAAATCCACTTGGAACTGCAGTCCGTTGCCAATCAGCAGCACTATGATGCTGTCGTGCTTGGCAGCCAACTGCTCCGCCGTACTGCGCTCCACCAGTTTATACAGTTCCTGTCCTACACCTACGCTTACCGATTTGCTCTGCATAGCCTCTGTAACCGGGCAATGGTAAGCCACCTGTGCCGTAACGGTTTGTTTGGTGGCACTCGTCAGATAGATACGCGGGGTCTTTGCCGAGGCGATCATCTCGTCCAGCATTGCTTTGCTGACATAGTACCATGTGGTATCGGCAGTGGTAGTATAGCGTTGTCCCCAACCGAAAACCACCATATCGTCGGGGCAATCGATAGCAGTGAACGGCTCCGGCTCAACCAGTTCCGCCTCTACGTGTACCGCCTGCGAACTGCTCAAGCGCACATAGACGGTGTCGCCCAAGGTCTCCAATGCAGAGTGGGCAATCGTGGTGCTCTTGGTCTGCAAGCCGCGGAGCGTAGTCGTCTGGGTCTGCGGGACATCGCACGGGCAGGTGAATGCCACCTGCGCCTCTACATCGGCTGTTGCATTAGCCTTGTTGGTGATGCTGACGCGGATATCCTTGTTCCCCTGTTTGGCAGCACGCAGATCCACCATATACCAGAGGGCGTCATCGGCTTTCTGGTCATTGCCGCTTACCCAGTTGAACAGGATTGCCGAGCGGCAACTGCTGCCTGCGTCCTCTTTGGTCATCGTAACACGGAAAGCAATCGGCTGCGAAGAGATGACACGGAAATAGAGGGTATCAATACTCTTGTCTATGCCGTTGATAAAGTCGCGTCCGAATGTTTTCTCATACTTGCCGCCGGCAGCAAGCGACATAGTGCGCTCGGTATTGGCTACATTGTCGGGGCACTCAAGGCTCATCTCCGCCTCAATCTGTGCGGTAGTCGCACCGAGGTTGCTGATAGTAAGGGTCGGTACCAGCGTGGTAGCACGCACGTCTGCCAGTCCGACCTTGTACCAGACGGTATCTTTGGCAGCCTGTTTGTGTCCGTATGTCCAATCGAAAGCCGTAGCACGGAGACACGCATCGTCCTCCTCTTTGACGGGCATATCCGTCAGTTCGGCACTGAATACTATGTTTTGGTCGGTCTCTACGCCCACATACACGATGTCGCTCGCCATCATACCGAAAGTATTCCAACTGATGGTCTTGTCGCGCTGTGTCTGTGCGGCAAGCGTACGCGAAATAGTCTGTAGATCGCTGTACGGACATTCGAAAGCCATACTTGCCTTGAGCGAAGCCTTCTTGCCGCCGAGGTTCTTCACGTGTAGCAGAATATCTTTCTTGCCGGCTTTGGCGGACTTGATATCCACAGCATACCAAACGGTGGTATTGGCAGACTGACGATGTTCGGTGTTCCAAACAAAGTCCATACTTGTTTTGCAGGCTTCGCCCTCATGCAGACGACGGAGACGCCCGGAGAACGAAAGCGGCTGGTCGGTGGTCAGACGTACATATACATACTCGGCACTCAGCCCGTCCAACATATTCGGTTCAATGGTCTTGGTAGCGGAAGCGTCCGCGTCGAGTTGCATAGTGCGGGCAGTAACGCTGTATGGTTTGGCAACAAACGCCACCTCGGCTTTGACAGTAGCCTTGGCAGCCCCTCGATTGATTACCATCAGTTCGGGCACCATACCCTTTTGACGGAGCGATGCCAAGCGTATCTTGTAGATATATTCCCCGGCACCTATTTTGTAGGTGGTATTCAAAACGGCTTCGACGGCACCGGTGCCTTCAAAAACAGGTGTAGCCGGTACATCGGCATCCACCAACTGCGCCTCAATACGAACAGGTTGCTTGCTATCAACACGCACATAGACCTCGTCTGCCGACAGCATATCCAGTATAGAGCGACCTATGGTCTTGATGTACCTCTGCCCTGCTGCCAGATATGCTCCGCGCGAGGTCAATCCCGTACTCGGGCAATCGAAACTGACACCGCCGGTAACCGTAGCGGCAGCCGAACCTATGTTGCGCACCACAACGGCAACCTCTTTGCCGGTAGCGGCTTTGGCGGCACGGAGGTTCACCTTGTACCACACGCTCTCTGCGGTTTGCGACATGCCTGCCGTCCAGTTGAACTCAGTGGCGTTGAGACAAGCATCATCGATGTCGGACGCAGCATAGACCTTGGAGGTGATGGCGATACGCTGGTCGGTGGTCAGGCAGAGATAGACCTCGGTCTGCTTCATTTGGATAAGCATTCCGCCGGCTACCGTCCATACACGATACTCTTTGCCCGACAGCGTATAGTCGCGTTTCTCGGTCTGCCCCGCCAATGTACCTTGGATATGCACATTGGCTGTGTTATCGGTCAAGTTGGTCAGAAAAATAGCCAAGGTAGGTGTTTCTTCCTCATAGATGGGGTCTAACGAAACACGATACCACACCGCAGAGGCACTGCCTCCCTGCACGTTGCCGTTCTCCCAGTCAAACTCTATGGCATTGGCTTTGGTAGAACCATCGCCTTTGCCGATAGCCATTGCCGGAAGACAGCATAGCATTGCGGCCACAATCAGAAGATAAAGTTTTTTCATTGTATATTGTATTTTTTACGTTTCTATTTTATCTTACATTCTCCATATAATTTGTTATAGGATGCGCTTAGGATACGCATAGGATAGAAAGATAAAGAAAGCCTATCCACCCGATATCCACCCGACATCCACCCGTGTTTGAACGTTAATTAGCATTTTGCCCGAGCAGGGTATATCGTTTGCCACTACGCACCACATAAACAGTTCCGTCGGGAGCGCAGTAGAGACGGGACGGGGGTACCGTCTGTCGGGTATCCGCTACTGGCGTGGATATCTGTTCCCGCACAGAGAGTTCCACCCGCCGCGTACACTGGTTTCTGCGCGTAATCGTATAACTGTAGTCGCCGTAGGCGTCTATCCATTGGTTGGCTTCCTCGTAGAAATAGCCTTCCGCCATATCCGCCGGCAGGACATAGACGGTATCATATTCCGTCTCGGGGGCGGAGAACGACACACGTATATCCATATTGGTGTATGTATCTTCGTCTGTCCAACCCGCACTCTGTATAGTGGTGTCCCGGCTGCATACTATGCCGTTCACCTCTATAGTCTTTCCCTCGCAGAGCGTGGTGTCTATGCTGACGGAAGTGTGCGTCGTCAGGTGTTCCACACAGAGCAGATACCGCTCGTCGCACTGCCCGGCGGTATGGATTGTAAAATCATAGTCGCCATATCCGCCCTTGGCGATATACTCCTGATTGCGATAGAGCATCGGCAGTTGGGCGGCTCGTACACGCACGGTGTCGCGCTGCGGTTCGGGGGCGGTGATGGTCAGGTTGTAGGCACGGATATGCACCGTATCGCCCAAAAACCACGTAGTATCGTTGTTGTAGCGGGTGGTTTGGGTGAGCAAGGTGTCGGTCAGTTGCAGCCCTTTGCCATGGCAGACAACAGTGTCGGTAACCAGCGGCACAAAACGCGGATTGGTGCGGAAACGGATACGCCCCACCTTATCCGAAGCATGCGCAAAATGGAAGAACAGCGATTCGCCCGCCTTGCGGGCATCCTGTATCAGGGTCGGGTCTGGGAAAAAGAGTTTGGCAGAATCGGACAACAGGGTGCGTGCCACTTCGGTGCCGGAGCAACTGCCGCGTGTAACCCACACTTGGCACGGGCTATTTTTCGTCTCTTTCCATTGTACAAACACGCTCCCGCTTTGCGGCAGGCGGCTTGCCTCCCACTCATAGACATCGTCCGAATGGCTGCTCACGTAGGTCATACTCGTCCTGACGGGGAGGGGTGCCTCGCAGGTGGAGTAAGGTCCCTCGTTGTAGGGGAATACATACACTTGCCCGTTGCCTTTGCCATTGGGATAAACGCGGATATGCGGCGTCAGCGCACCGATCAGCGAGCCTGCCACACTGCCCATCTCGTCTATTTTTTTGTTGATGGAGGCAGCGTCCATCTCGCGCATCTGGTCGCGCCCGATAGTCATAGAGATGGTAGGTGTCTCGCTGGAGCAGAGGGCATACACAGCAATAGTAACCGAGCAGTCGGCAAACCAGTAGGCGGTCAGCCCCTTGCGCACATCGTCCACCGAAGCGGTGTACCACACGGTATCGGAGATCTGCTCGCTCAGGGGGAAACTGAAGGTAGAACCACCTTCGTAGCAATCGCAGAAATAGTAGGGGGCTTGCAGCGAGGCTTGCAGTTTGCTGCAAGTCCAACTGGCAGCATCTTCATCTGCCCCGATAACCATCGAATCCGAGGTCTGCGCCATTGCCCGCCAAGCGGTTTCAGTCTGCGCACTGCTATACGAAACCGCTGTCAGCGACAGCAGCAGAAACATCAATATGTATTTTAGCCTTAACATATAATTGTTACAGATATACAGACTCAAAAAAAGCGATAACCCAATCTATTGAATTACCGCTTTGCTTTTCTGTCTCCACTAATTGCACCCAGTATTTTTTATGGGCTCCATTAATTGACGTTAATTAACCATTAATTTCCCTCCACGAACAGCATTTGATTCATATTTGACCGTATTGGGTGAAAGAATTAATTCATGGCTCAATTATATGGCTCATTATATGTTCCAAGAAAATTAACGTCTAATTACACGATAATTAACGTTGTCTTTTAATGATTCTTTAACGGGCATTAATGGAGAATATAAAAACGGGCATTAATGGAAAACACAACGGAGACCGCATACAAACGGTAAATCAATATGTCAAAGGTCGCTTGGTGTGCGGAGGAGTTTTGTGCCACAGCGCACCGATGTACCTCTCTGCATATTATCCCAATGCAGAGAGGTGATAGATTGGCAGACTAACGGACTATCACCTTGGCAGTCTCCTGCTCGCCACGCACCATATAGATGCCTGCGGGGAGGGAGAAAGTGGTCTCGCCGGTCATATACCCGGAGGCAACCAACTGCCCTGCCGAACTATAGATACCCACCTGCTGCGGCACTACAGGGATAACCATTACCCCGCCGTCCACACTATTCACAATCAGCGTCCGTCCACCGGAAATAGTCGGTACACCGGTGGTTGAATTGGCTTCGGTGTCGTAAGTTACCACACCTGTATTGATAGCAATAGCACGTGCAGGTAATTTGGAAGAAGGTATGTTTGCCAACAAGAATCCTTCTGCCGGTTCTAATGTGCACGGCTCTGCACTACATATATACTTATTCCTATTATATTCATCAGTAGTTGTCAGGTGGTAGACATTGCTTTTCTGTACACTCATATCCGCAAATGTAGCATTTCCACGCAGAGAAGCAGATCCCGGAACGGTATAATCTTCCGTTATTGTTGCAGAATAGTCTTTCCCATGCAATGTTTGAGGACCATACCCCTCAAGCAATAAATACTTTCCAGTCCAATAATCCCACTCTTCATTAGGATTATGCCCCAACTTATAAGGGAAATCAAAAGCATAGATCTCGCCCTGCTTCATCACCACAGGGTGCGTTGTACCTCCGAAATCCTTATTCTCTGTTTCGGCAGGCTGCCAGTCGGTAGTAAAATTCGTTCCGTCAAATTGCCACGTTCCGGAAGAATGATACAGATAGTAGTTAGCATCAAACCAATTATCATCTGTTGCATGTTGTAATTCCACCACTTTTGGGGTATAACCATAGGTCTTCTTTGTATGATATATCCACAAGTTTTTGAACATTTCAAAATCGGCTTGTGAATGGTTCATAACAATTCCCTCGCAGCAATAATACAACAAATCGATTGTACGTTGTGCCTGTATCTTGTGTGCTTCGTCAAGGCTGATGTTATATTTCTTGACGGAGTCTTCCGGATATGCTTCTATAATTGAAACCTTGCTAACATCAAATGGAGGAACAAACATACGCCATTGATCTGCTACAACCGGCAACATCATATAGATTTTATCCTCTATAGAATAATCTGATGTATTGAGAATTTGTTTGTGTTTATCTTTATCTTCCATATCAATAGTCGCATTTAGTTCCGGACTTTTATATCCGTCAAAAGCATCTATTAAGAATTGATCTATTGAGCCATACAACAATCTCGATACTCTTGTATTCGCATCTGCCGGAATGGTAATATCACCACCCAATGATTGTTTATAGCCACTGGCACCTGCCTGCAAAGCAGGAATACAAATTCCCCAAGGTTGCAAATTTACATCTCGTACAACCTCATCACTTGGCAACATATAGTACACCGAGTCGTGTTCGTTTGGAGTAATACTATTCTGTCCATAAGGTGTATGATTTTGGTAGTATTGTACCAATGTACTACCTTTGTATTTATACTTATCGGGGAACACGACGGGGTTTGCCAGCAAGTGATATGGCTGCGAGATGTCTTCGACCGAAAAGCCGATTGTATTCAATGAATCACCATATTGGTTAGTTGGTGAACCTCCCAGAGATGCCGCAGATTCGCACGCCCACACTTTACAATCAAACGTTCCACCATTAATTTTCGTATTCTTCGGACATTTCATAGAAGTCAGATCACGATAATACGAAATGTAATTCTTAATGGCATTCGGATTCAGCGGGACACAATGAATAGTACCGTCATTGAAATTAATTGTTCCCCCCGCTTGATCATTACCTACACCATACATTGATGCGGTAACAGTTACTAAAAATTTTACTTGTTGTTGATACACACGATAAGAGACAGCGAAAGCCGATTTATACTGTGACGATATAGGTATGGCGTTCTGCAAATATATCTGTCCGCCATTAAGATTCAAAACAGTCTTATCATTTCCTATATCAATGGATGGGGCATTCTGAGCATACTGCTGCAGATGCAACTGACCATTCACTCTTTCAGTCCCTGTTGCTTCTGTTCGGAACCAGACATCATCTATATTCAACGTAGTACACTGGTCTTTGTCAGTAACCTGAACCTGCAATGGGGAAGAGTATTGCCCTGCCGTCAGTTTTTTGATTACTGCATCCAAATAAACAACCGTTCCCTGTGTACTTTTAAGGGTATTATCACCACGCACGTGTATAGTTGGAACAAATGGCAAGGAAGACGAGGTGGACGAACTCCGAAAGGTCATAACTGATCCACTACCCTTTACATACATCGTAGTACCTAATGAAATTGAAGCCGTATCTGCATTGCCGGAGTGACCGTCTTTTCTTTTCATTCGGGCATACAACTGCAAATCATCCAAATATAAATCTATTTTTGCGTTTTTACCTCCCGATACAAAAATAATACCATCCTCATCACCGGTACTGCCGCAGGTAGCCACAGGGCAGTAGCCTGTAAAATACAACTTTTGTCCGTTGGCGGAGATATTGAACTGAGACGGTTTGGAGGGGACATTCATATTCTCTATAGTCTCCTTGTAGCGATAATTGTCTCCATTCTTTTGATAGATGTAGCAGGGTGTCTTGGCATTTGAAGCGGCAGTTGAAGAAGGCAGGGTGATGACATGATACGTTATACCATTCACCTTTGCTGTCTTATCATCCGTATTGGTAGTAACTCCAAAGATGTAGAGCAGATCACAAGCGGCTTTGCCATCTCCGAAGGCGGAGGACAGGTCTATGTCACGCAACACTTGGTAGGGGAAAGTATTGTTTGTAGGATGATCGGTACCCGTCTGCAAACCGGTATGCGCTGCACTCCCTGCGGTAATGACACCCGTGGTTGCCGTAACGGTTGCAGAGGTATTAAACTGCTCGTCGGGAGAATAAACCGCCGTAAGCGTATAAGATATATTCTGCCCTACAGAGAGACCCATATGCACATACTCTGTGGCAGTTGCAGGTAAAGTGGCTAACACGTTATCACCCGTTTTGATAACATAGCCTGTTGCACCGGCAACGGGTTGCCATTGCAAGGTAACTTGCGAGTGCCCCGATAATGCTGTCAGTTGCGGTGTGCGAAGCAGGACTTTACCTGACACCCGCATAGTAACGGATGTCTCTTCTGTTTCGTGTCCGAAAAGGCTATTCTTACCTTTAACGACAAGCGTTGCCGTGTAGTTTCCAGGAATTGAAGACAATATGCTCACAACAACCTGTCCGTCGCCCAAACTATAGGCAAATACCTTATCCATATTCCCCTCTATGGAGCACACCAAATCCGAAACATTCTCCACTTTCAGCGGAATAATATCTTCGACTTTCTCCGCACAATAGGTATCGACAAAAGTATGTGCATATCCGTCCGTATTATTAAATGTGAGTTTGGATTGCTGACTTAATGTAGCAGTGGCAGAAAGTTTGATTGTTTGTTCTTGAGATGTAGATGCCGCTCCTTTTTTATCATAATACGTACATTGAATATGTAAGTTGGCTGAATAGTCTCCCGCTTTCTGCGGCAAGAGCGTTACCATGGTATTGCCACCTACAGGGTAATATCTGCCGTTCTGATCTGCCGTTCCTACTATAGTAAATGCACTATTGGCATCATCTGTCAGCCAAACAGTCCAAACAGTTCCGTTCTTGTTACCTTTTGCTGCTTGTGCCTTCGCTGTTTTATTGATGGGAGTTGGGGACAAAGCACCGGTCTTGTTCTGTATAGGAGACCCGACAAATACCTCATAATCTGCATTATAATTATAATTTGCAACTGTAAAAGAGGGTGTTAAGTCCACGGTTGCACCAATCGGTGCAGACATAGAAGAGTTGGATTTGCCGTCATCATACCCCTTTGAGATCAAAGTGATAGTACCATTATGAGTACCTGACTCGTTGTCTGCTGTATATTTGTAGCGAATCGTAATTTGCCCGTTAGCATAGGTAGCACTATTTTCATACGAACCATTGGCAAAGGCAAAGCCTTCTCCCGATATAGTACAGGTAAAATCTTCTATTTCATCCGCATTGCTTACAGAAAAGACAACCAGCCCCTCGTTGCTTACACCATACGGATCGCCACTGACAGCCACATCGGTTTTAGATAGCACCTTATCCACCGTAGATGCCACAAAATTAGCATAGTACGTACCCATATCGGTGGGATTATTTTTGTCTTTACTTTGACATGTAACCGTTGTTTGAGTGGTTAACTCTGTAGAAACAAATTGGGGAACTTCGCATGTCCATTTTGTAAAAACATATCCATACTGAGATTTACAAGTAAAATAGACTTTTAAATCAGCATCTTTTTTCCACACAGCAACATATTTAGATGGCGTGGAACTATCGACAGTTTTCAAATTAGTAGTAATTTTCTCCTCGGCATCTTCTGCACTTGTTTTTGAAACATATACATACCCAGCACGATCAGGTTGAGACATTACTACAGCCTTCCCATAAAATGTTCCAGCCTTAATAGGGGACATTCCACAGAAAATAGTTAGGCATATTATACTGATTAGAAACCTATATTCTTGTACCAATATTTTCATATTATTTCCGTATTAACATTGTATTGTCGGTGCTTTGGAGAACATATACTCCTGCTGTAGAGAGGGGCATTTCTATTGTGGAGTTGGCTGGTTGTGTCCAACGGCACAGGATATTGCCCAAGGCTGAATAGAGGGTAAAGGTCTGTGCAGTGGTGGTTGTTACGAATACAGAACCAGCAACATATTGCACTTGCCAATCAGTATCCGCCGTATTTACGACGGCTGTAGGATCGGTAGGCGATACCGGTTGGGGCATAACAAACAGGTCGCCGTATTGCGTATTGGCAAAGCGCAGGTACAAATAGCCCTCGGTATCTACTTTTTCCGCCCAGTCCGCCATCTCCTCTTTGGTGATAGTGAGCGTATCGCTTGTGCCATCCGTGTGAATGGGTATCAATGCATATTTCAGTACGTGTTTGTTGGTAGGCGTCAGACTATACGAACAAGTATCCGAAATATACAATCTCAAATTTGACCACCCTTTCCAATAGAGTTGCATATCCTGTTCACTCCATTGAGCATAGCGGATACGCCAAGGTGTAAGCGAACTTTCTTTGGGCAAACGACAACTATCGGTGAGCAATATCTCTTTGCTTTTTTCCAAGCAAGAACTAATGTTCCACCGTGTAGGAGTAAGAGACACATCTTTGTCAGACTCGAAGCGCACGTAGATATAGTCCTCGATGTCGGCAATCTGATTATAGATCGGTTGCAATTCGGTTTTAGACCAGCCGAGTTCCGCATTGCCGTCCTCGGCGGTATGGAACACATACTTGCCTATACATTGCGGGGCAGCAATGTCAGCAGCAAAAGCAGCCTCTTTGCCCAGATAGGCAGCAATCTTCGCATCTGGAGTTGCAGTAAACAACAGATTGCGCCGGTTCGCCCATTTCTTAGGAAAATAATAGAGTTGCTCGGTATCATCCGCCAAGACATCCACCGGCTTATCGTATTCCAACAATTTCGCCTTTGCCATAGTCTCTGACATTGGTTTGCGGTCTACAATAACACTTGCATTCTCGGCAGAAATCACCCGTGCATAGAAAATACCCTCGTTGGTCTCTCCTACCTCATGCAAGAAAGACAGATACATCTGGAGCATGGCTTTATCCAACTCGATGATACTATCGTTGTCTCCCTCATTAGGATACAGACTCAGGTAGTCCAAAGCAGGATTATCGCCATCACTCTGCGGCTCAAAATCGCACTTGGTACCCAACCAAATACGTACCGACGAGGTAGTACCCGTCCAACGGAAACGAATGGAGTCGTTTACCCAGTCGGCAAAAGGCATAGCATATATACGATCGCCATAAGCAGCCCCTGAAGGAAGCGTATCCGGCAGATTAACCCAATGCGAATTGTTGATACACGATTGGAAAGTAGTATCGGGTTTGAGCGTTACGGTACCTGCGTTTTCAGAGACCAATTTGATGAATGCCTGCACGTTGTAGGTAATACCAAAATTAGACATCTGCTCACGATAGAACTCGGTAATTGTCAAGGCATAATAGGTCTTACCATTCTCGTCCTCTTTTGGGTCAAACGTAAAACGGATAGGCATCTGTATTCCCCAGCCCGAAGTTTCATCCAACATTTCTACGATATTCGGGTCGTCATACTGCCCATTCACGCAAGAGAAATCTACGTCCACATAGGGTTGCACCTTAACATCCGTCGTAGGATAGAAACGGCATGTAAGCGGCAAATCATATGTATATGCCGAATAATAATATGTACCGGAAGCCTCAATAGTACCGGTATAAGAAGTATCCACGGGAATAGCGTCCTCACAAGTCAAGCCAGTCGGCTTATTTGCCGTACATACAGCAGATACACAAACAAGAGCGACACAAAAAGACAATATCTTTTTCATAACAAAAACACTTTATCTTAACTTACAACACGTTTATGATATTCAAGCAACTGAACTCCCGCATACAGAAGGGCGAACAAACACAACACCCCTATGCCGTCCGGCAACGGGGCATTATAGAACTGATATTTAGACGACTGACCGGCAAACCATTTCAAGAACTGCTCCCATGTGGTACCAATAGGCAAATCGCCATTGGCTACAGCACTTTCGTACAAAGCCTTCAATTCATTCTCATAGAAATACCAGACACCATCTTCTTCACCATACCAATAACTACCGGAGTGTTCCAACCCCTGAATCCAGTTATCCAAGGTTGTCCCGATAGTTCCGGGAGTTCTACGGGCACCGTTGCGGCGGGGGGCTGATTGCTGCTGCGAAGAAGTGTAGGGCATAGCGGCTGAGAAAGCAGCAAAGGCATACGATGAACGGGCTGCAGCAGACATAGAAGAAGAAACAACAGGAGAGAGGGACAGGCTCACGGGGGTGCTTACAGGGGTGCGCACTGAGTTACCCGAAAGCGAATAGGCGGAGGAGATAGCACTATGTTTTCCCGCAGAGGAATATGCCACGTTCTCCATACCACCGCCGTAGGACTGCAAGGTTGCAGAAGAGGTAAGGTGCAAGCCACGGGCAACGGGATAAACCGACGAAGCCGCAGCATACACAGGACGATTAGCCGAGGCGTAGCCTTGCGGCATCGGCACGCTATATACTGCGGGATGGCGGAACAACGATGCAGTGCGGGACGACAACGATACCGGAAACGACGAACCGCCTCCACGGAAAGGCTTTTCTATAGCAGGCACCTGCGACCACTCTACCAGCGACGAATATGCCGACACAGGCTCTTGCTCCGCCCACAACATTCCGCCAACCATAGTAGTAAACCCATAAACCACTCCGCCTAACAACAAAAATACAATCAAATATCTACTATTCATAAAAACCCGGGTTCATTTAGCAACGCAACACAATCTACAAAGATAAAAAAAACTACACACGCGAAAAAGTTGTGCAAAGTTACTACAAAATAAGTAATAATACAAAAAAAAAGCAGGATTTGCCAAATAAATTTTAAGTTTCGTGCTTCGGGGGGGGGTAAAATAGAATATACAATATGGATTATACACTATTATGCTTTTAAGGGAACATATAATGAGACATATATATGGAGCCATTGTTTTTTTACCGGCAACACACATTTTAGGTCTCCGTAAATCAGGGCAACCGCATCAAAAACGGGGAAATAATACAAAAGTCCTCAAAATAGCCTCTAAATGCCATCAAAAAGACATAATGAAACGTATATGCAGTTCGGCAAAGCCGATAACGACGCGAAACGATAAGGAGTTCTGCACAAGGCACGAGGATGTGCTTTCGCTATGGTACTCAGTGCGCCTGTGGCGCATAACGACGCGGGACGCGTCGTCTACCACCAAAATAAGAGGCTGCCTATACTTGTTAGACAGTCTCCACTATCCGCCGAAGGGCATAGCAGAAACAGCATTATCTACCGTGTATCTACCGTGTATCTACCGTATATCTACCGTGTATGTACCGTAGTTGGTAGCACAGGGGCATAGGGATGATAGGACGAATTGGACGGATTGAATAAAACGAAATGGGATATAGCGGAGATGGGAGGGGATAAAAAAACTCAGGCTGCCGAGGAATTCGGCAGCCTGAGGCTAGAGAATCTAGAGGAACTAGAAGAACTAGAGGAACTAGAGGAACTAGAAGAACTAGAAGAACTAGAGGAACTAGAGGAACTAGAGGAACTAGAAGAACTAGAGGAACTAGAGGAACTAGAAGAACTAGAGGAACTAGAAGAACTAGAGGAACTAGAGGAACTAGAGGAACTAGAAGATCTAGAGGAACTAGAGGAACTAGAGGAACTAGAAGATCTAGAGGAACTAGAGGAACTAGAAGAACTAGAGGAACTAGAGGAACTAGAGGAAC
>ERZ808242.457-NODE-457-length-29717-cov-13.906716_pt1 | contig 29717 bp, 22 predicted proteins | sample MGYA00521244_ERZ808242 | MGnify/ENA primary metagenome ERZ808242 (study PRJEB31516, sample SAMN03275573) | gut metagenome | biome: mammalia-associated habitat; material: feces | host: Papio cynocephalus | place: Kenya | collected 2012-07-27 ... | reverse complement strand
GCGACCACCTGTTCCCAAAACAGGAGCGCTACCGGGCTGCGCTACACCCCGCTTTCCATTCTTCTTCGATAGCTTTCAGTATTGCTTTAGCTTCATCTCTGAATTGCGGGTGCAAAGGTAGTACTTTTTTTTTGTTCCACCAAATTTTAAGACAACTTTTTTTCAAAAAAAATGCATTTTTCTATATTTCCCGCTAATTTTCAATTGAAAACAACATGCTACATGCCAAAAATCATCTGGCACGGATTATACCATAAACTACAAGGGCAGCCTCCTTTCGGAAACTGCCCTTATACATTATTATATATAGGAGGCATGAAAGAACCTCCTCATTACATACATGCAGGAAGCGAAGATTAAGCCTCCTTGATGATGCCTTCCTCTACAAAGATTTTCTTCAAGATCTGCACAGCCTTCTCAACCTGTTCCTTGGTATGGGTTGCCATGAGAGCGAAACGCACCAATGTATCCTGAGGAGCACATGCTGGAGGAATAACAGGGTTGATGAACACGCCGCGATCGTAAGCCTTCTTGGTTACGAGGAATGTCTTCTGAGCATCGCGTACATAGAGAGGAATGATAGGACTCTCTGTCTCGCCAATCTCAAAACCTTCCTCACGGAAACGCTTCAAGGCATAGTTGGTAACATCCCAAAGGTTCTTGAAACGCTCTGGCTCATTCTGGATGATGTGAAGCGCCTCGAGTGCCGCTGCCGTAGCAGCTGGTGTATTGGATGCACTGAAGATATAGGTGCGGCAGTTGTGACGAAGGAAGTTGATGGTGTCCTTGTCGGATGCGATGAATCCACCGATGGACGCCAAGCTCTTGGAGAAGGTACCCATGATGAGGTCAACCTCATCGGTCAAACCGAAGTGGTCGCATACACCACGTCCCTGCTTGCCAAAAACACCGAGACCATGAGCCTCGTCTACCATGATAGAGCAGTTGTACTTGTGCTTGAGCTTTACAATCTCTGGCAAGTTGGCCAAATCGCCCTCCATAGAGAACACACCATCTACCACGATGAGCTTGATGGCATCGTGTGGCAACTTAGAGAGCACACGCTCCAAGTCTTCCATGTCATTGTGCTTGTAGTGGAGCTGGGTAGCAAACGAGAGACGGCGACCATCCACAATACTAGCATGGTCACGGTCATCACAAATGATATAGTCATTGCGACCTACCACACATGCCAAAACACCCTGGTTAACGGAGAAACCTGTAGAGAAACACAGTGTCTCGTCCTTATGCATAAACTCTGCAAGCTCTTTCTCGAGCTGTACGTGCAAGTCAAGGGTACCATTGAGGAAACGGCTTCCTGCACAACCAGAGCCATACTTGTCGAGCGCAGCCTTGGCTGCATCGATTACACGCTGGTCGTTGGTCAAACCCTGATAAGCATTAGAACCGAACATCAAAATCTTATGACCGTCGATGTCGGTTACCTCTGTCATCTGCTTACTTGTGATCTCGCGGAAATATGGATACACTCCGGCTTCCATATACTTCTGAGGCTCACGATAATTTTTGTATCTTTCTTGTAATTGTCCCATTATTAATAGGTGTACTTTATTTTCTTTTTTATTTTATTTCTTAGTTTCAGGGTGCAAAGATACAAAAAAAGACTAATATACCACCCTTTTTCTATAAGAAAGTTTACTTTTAGCGTTTTTTTAGGTGATATTTCTTGCTTTTCAAGGTATTTTTACTACTTTTGCACTAAGATATTACAAACTCTTTACTAAGAATATGAAGAAAAAGATAATTTTCATCATGAATCCGATTTCGGGCACCGCCAGCAAGGCTGGAATACCCCAACTGATAGATTCCACACTGGACAAAGAGCTTTTTGAGTACGAGATAAGACTGACTGAAAGAGCTGGCCATGCCTCGCAAATCGCCGCCGAGGCTAGAGACAACCACGCCGACATTGTGGTTGCCGTGGGCGGCGACGGCACAGTCAACGAGGTGGCTCGCTCCATCGTCCACTCCGACACGGCGCTGGGCATTCTGCCTTGCGGCTCAGGCAACGGACTGGCACGCCACCTGCTCCTGCCGATGAACCTCAAGAAGAGTCTGGAGATTATCAACGCATGCGAGATACGCGACCTTGACTACGGGGTCATCAATGATTACCCATTTTTCTGTACCTGCGGCATGGGATTCGATGCCTTCGTGAGCATGAAGTTTGCGGAGAGCGGCAAGCGTGGTCCCATCAGCTATGCTGAGAATATCTTGCGCGAAGGTCTCAAATACAAACCCGAGACTTACACCTTGGAAGACGAGACAGGCACAAAACAATACAAGGCGTTCCTCATCAGCTGCGCCAACGCCTCGCAATATGGCAACAACGCCTACATCGCACCGCAGGCCAGCATGAGTGATGGGCTGATGGACGTGGTCATCATGGAGCCTTTCGACGTGCTGGAAGCACCACAGGTAAGCTTCGACATGTTTAACAAGACCCTCGACAAGAACTCGAAGATCAAATCCTTCCGCTGCAAGAAGTTGCATATTACACGCAGCAAGCCCGGCGTGATTCATTACGACGGCGACCCGGTGATGACTGGAGCCGACATTCACGTCCACCTGGAGGAGAAAGGCATCAAGATGATCGTGAACCCATTCGCCGACAAGAGCGCCAGAAAGCCAAATATGATACAGAACGCCTTCGCCGACTTCTTCAACGACATCAATGCCGTGCGTGACGACATCCAGAAAGACATCCAGCGACAAAGCAAGAAGGTGGAAGCCATTAGCAAACTGGTGCAGCGAAAGCTGAACCTATAAAATAGAGGGTGTGTTGGAGATGACCTGCAACACACCCTCTTATTTATTTCACATAAAATTCGTCCGTTATTTTCGCATACCAAGGCGAGCGATGCCCATCCGCATCCGTCATACATTCCGTTACCATGTCAAAGTCACGATTGCGATGTCTCGAGAAAGCTACCAAGCAGCGCTTTGGCTGTTTGTGCTCCACGGTTTTCACAAAGCACTTTCTTACAACGAAAAGTCCTGAGAAACAAGCTTCTGCCTCAAACGGTTCAAGCACATCTACAGGTATCACCACCGAAAAGACGCCATTCTCTTCCAACAACCTCTTCACTCCTGCAAACAAGTCACGAAAAGGGAGGCTATCAGCATGTCGAGCCATCGAGCGCTTACTGTCTGGATTTTTCAAGCTATTCAGAAAGAAAGGAGGATTACTCACTATTGCATCAAAAAGCATTTCATGGCTTACAGAAAAATCCTGCAATCGGCTCGCCACAATCTCCACCCTGTCAGCGAACGGACTCGCCGCCACATTCTCACGAGCCTGCCCACAGGCCTCATCGTCCATGTCGATGCCCACCACCTGTGCCTCAGGGAAGCGCTGCGCCATCATGAGTGAGATGAGTCCAGTGCCCGAGCCGATGTCGAGAATGCGCTTGCCGCCCTCTGCCCAAGCACCCAGGAGCACACCATCAGTGCCCACCTTCATGGCGCATCTATCTTGCTGTATTTCAAATTTCCGAAATGTAAAACTACCCATAACTTACTATTGTTTTTAGATACCAAAACGCAAAAACACCCCTTTTATTTTGCCAAAGAGCAGAAAAAACAGAACAAACTATAATAATAATCTTTAAAATGCCTATATAATAAGGTGATATTTGACAAAAAAGAAGTACCTTTGCAAACTGAAACTATTTTTAAAGATATATAAACATGAACGACGATTCAACTTCACAGATTCAAATGGTGGCCGACTTCGAAGGTGACGTATCAACCCTGCTGACCGCAATGAAACCTGGCGAATACCCCATACTTTGCACCCGCGACATGGTGATGTTCCCTACCGTCCTCACCCCGATACTAGTGGGAAGGGCGGAGAGCAAGGCAGTAATCCAACTGCTAGAGAAAAATTCCGACCAGGTGATCGGTGTATTCAGCCAAAAAGACAGCAAGGTGGAGAAGCCTCAAAAGAAAGATCTCTACGAAGTGGGCACCTTTGCCAAACTGGTGAGAATTATCAATATGCCCAACGACGTCAACAATGTCACCGTCATACTCCAAGGTCTAGGCAAAAGTCGACTCGAGAAATTGACCAGCAGTGCGCCTTACTACAAGGCAAAGCTAAGTAGCATCGCAGAAACATGGCCAAAGTACAACGACAAAGCGCCACATTCTGCCGAGGATCATTTCTGGTGGGCAAGCGACGCTCTCTTCAAGGAGACTATCAGATATGTTCAGGCAAATGAGTCGATACCAGACGAATTGGTCTATGCCATCAACGAAATATCCAACCGATGCATCAAGGTAAACTTCATCTGCACCAATCTTCCCTTCCCTATGGAAGACAAGATCAAGATGCTAAGAGCAGACAATCTCACCGAACGAACATTGGAGACCCTCAAGGCACTCAACAAGGCGAAGAGCTTGTTGTCGCTGCAACAAGCCATCTCTCGAAAGACCCAATTCGACCTCGACGAGCAACAGAAGGAATACTTTCTGAAACAGCAAATCAAGAACATCAAGGAAGAACTGGGCGAAGGGAATACACCCCGAGAGAAGCAAGAACTGCTGGAGAAGGCCGCCAAGAAAAGTTGGAACGAGGCGACACAAAAGGTGTTCAAGAGAGAGATGGAAAAACTCGACACCATCCACCCGCAAAGCCCCGACTATCCGATACAGGTGAGTTATCTGCAAACCATGGTAGACCTGCCTTGGAATGAATACACCACCGACGACCTGAACCTACAACACGCCGAGAAGGTGCTTAACCAAGACCACTACGGCATGGAAAAGGTGAAAGAACGCATTCTGGAATATCTTGCCGTAAGATCTCTCAATGGCGGACTGCACAGTCCAATACTCTGTCTCTACGGTCCCCCAGGTGTTGGCAAAACCAGCCTGGGCAAGAGCATTGCGACTGCCATGAAGCGCAAGTATGTCAGGATGTCGCTCGGCGGACTGCACGACGAGGCTGAGATTCGAGGTCATCGCCGCACCTACATAGGAGCCATGCCCGGCCGCATCATCAAGAACATACAAAAGGCTGGCAGCAGCAACCCAGTGTTCGTGCTCGACGAGATAGACAAGGTGACCCAGAACAATTACAACGGAGACCCAGCGTCGGCACTGCTCGAAGTGCTCGACCCTGAGCAGAACACCACCTTCCACGACAACTATCTCGACATAGACTACGACCTCTCAAAGGTGCTCTTCATCGCCACAGCCAACGACATCAGCACCATTCCTCGCCCATTGCTCGACCGCATGGAACTCATCGAGGTGGGTGGTTATATCACCGAGGAAAAGATAGAGATAGCCAAGCGTCACCTCGTGCCAAAGGAACTGGTGGCTACCGGCCTCGACACACAGAAGCCCAAGATAAGCTTCAACAAAGCGGCACTGGAGGAAATCATCGAGCATTACACCCGTGAAAGCGGCGTGCGACAGCTGAAGAAACAAATCAACAAGGGCTTGCGCAAGATGGCCTACAAGCTGGCGTATAACGGCGAGTTGGAGAAGTACACCATCGGAGCGGGCGACATCAAGGACTTGCTGGGCAACCCTCCGTTTATGCGCGACATCTACCAAGGCAACGACTATGCCGGTGTGGTAACAGGATTGGCATGGACTTCGGTAGGTGGCGAGATTCTGTTCATCGAGACCTCGCTGAGCAAGGGTAAGGCAGGCAAGCTCACCCTGACCGGCAACCTGGGCAACGTGATGAAGGAGTCGGCTGTCATCGCCCTGGAATATGTCAAGGCACACAGCGACATGCTCGGCATCGACTACCGCATCTTCGACCACTGGAACATCCATATCCACGTGCCAGAGGGAGCCACTCCGAAGGACGGTCCATCGGCAGGCATCACCATCGCCACCAGCATCGCCTCAGCCCTCACACAGCGCAAGGTGCGCAAGAACACCGCCATGACGGGCGAGATAACCCTCAGAGGCAAAGTGCTCCCCGTGGGCGGCATCAAAGAGAAGATACTGGCTGCCAAACGAGCCGGAATCACCCATATCGTGATGTGCAAGGACAACGAGAAGGACATCCAGGAAATTCCAGAGAAATATCTCAAGGGCGTGAGCTTCCACTATGTGGAAAACATCGCCGACGTATGGGACTTTGCTCTCACCCAAGAAAAAGTGAAGAACCCCATCGACTTGACTATTAAAAAAGAAAAAGAAGAAAACGAAAAAGACAAAGACAAGGAATGAAATTCGAACTACAAGTAACTGATAAAGCTAGCGATGCCCGCACTGGCATCATCACCACCGACCACGGGCAGATCAAGACCCCTATCTTCATGCCTGTAGGCACTGTGGGAAGCGTGAAGGGAGTACACTTCGAGGAACTGCGCCAGCAAGTCAAGGCGCAGATCATCCTCGGCAACACCTATCACCTCTACCTGCGCCCAGGACTAGAGGTCATCAAGGCTGCAGGCGGTCTACATAAGTTTAATGGATGGGATCGCCCTATCCTCACCGACAGTGGAGGATTCCAAGTGTTCTCACTCACCGGCATCCGCAAGCTCAAGGAGGAAGGTTGCGAATTTCGCTCCCACATCGACGGCAGCAAGCACTTTTTCACTCCCGAAAACGTGATGGACACCGAGCGCGTAATCGGAGCCGACATCATGATGGCTTTCGACGAGTGCCCTCCCGGCAAGAGCGACTTCCAGTATGCCAAGAAGAGCCTAGAGCTGACCCAGCGCTGGCTGGACCGCTGCATCAAGCGATTCAACGAGACTGAGCCTCTCTACGGTTACGAGCAGAGTCTCTTCCCTATCGTACAGGGTTGCACCTACCCAGAACTTCGCCGTGAAGCAGCCAAGTATGTAGCCGACAAGGGAGCCGACGGAAACGCCATCGGCGGACTTGCCGTGGGCGAGCCTACCGAGGTGATGTACGACATGATAGAAGTGGTCAACGAGATACTGCCAAAAGACAAGCCTCGCTACCTGATGGGTGTGGGAACGCCGCAAAACATCCTCGAAGCCATCGAGCGAGGAGTTGACATGTTCGACTGTGTGATGCCTACCCGCAACGGAAGAAACGCCATGCTCTTCACCTACAACGGAACCATGAACATGCGAAACAAGAAATGGGAAATGGACTTCAGCCCAGTGGACCCAGACGGATGTGACATCGACCTCATCACCACCAAGGCCTACCTGCACCACCTCTTCAAGGCACAGGAACTTCTAGCTATGCAGATTGCCAGCATCCACAACCTCTCGTTCTATCTTCGACTCGTAACAGATGCACGCCACCACATAGAGCTGGGCGACTTCGTACAGTGGAAGCGCAGTATTATCGAACAGATAGGAAGAAGAATATAACAAGAGCCAGGAGCCATGCAACAGCTCCCAAGCACATAGTTGATTATGAAAGATTATAAATATATCAAGAAGCACCGCAGGATGCTCAAAATGGGCAGAGCCGTCAACCGACATGCCGGCTGGCTGGTAAAGACTCTCACAAGGCTTGCCAGCGCATTGCGCTGGCTGGGACACAAACTCAGATTTCTGCGCATGCTGAAGTACATCAACCCTTTCAGGTTCATCAAGCGCATCGACTGGTATATCATCAAGAAGTTCGTAGGTTACTACTTTTTCTCGATAGCCTTGATTATTTCCATAGCCATCGTATTCGACTTCAATGAGAATCTTGCAAAATTCTCCGAGAACCATGCACCGGCAAAGGCGATTATCTTCGACTATTACGCCAACTTCGTGCCTTACTTCGCCAACCTTTTCAGTGCCCTTTTCGTGTTTGTGGCAGTCATTCTGTTCACATCAAAACTGGCAGGCAACTCTGAAATCATCGCCATGCTGGCATCGGGCATGTCGTTCAAGCGACTCTTGCGCCCATACCTCATCACCTGCGTGTTTCTATCGGCATTGAGCTACACCCTCTCAGCCTATGTGATTCCGCATGGCACCGTGGTGCGCCAGAATTTCGAGAACATGTATAAGAAGAAGACCAAGATTACCTCAGCCGATAACGTACAGCTACAGGTGGACCGAGGTGTCATCGCCTACATCCAGCACTACGACGACAGCCAGAAACGAGGCTACGGATTCTGTCTGGACAAATTTAAGGAAAAGAAACTCGTCAGCCACCTCACGGCGATGGAGATACAGTACGACACCATATCAGACTCGAAGTACCACTGGAAGCTGAGCAACTGGAAAGTACGCAAGTTGCAGGGCATGAAGGAGAATATCACTAGCGGTGCCCAAAAGGACACCGTCATCACCATGGAGCCAACCGACCTGGTATACAGTAAGGGACAGCAGGAAACCTTTACCAGTCCGGCACTCAAGGACTACATCTCCAAACAGATCAACCGAGGCTCTGGCAACGTGGTGCAATACCAGGTGGAGTATTACAAGCGCATTGCCTCCTCGTTTGCCTCCTTCATCCTTACCATCATCGGTGTGTCGCTCTCCTCGCGTAAGCGCAAGGGAGGCATGGGACTTTCCCTGGGAATCGGTCTTGGGTTGAGCTTTGGCTACATCATGCTGCAAACCGTATCAGCTACGTTTGCCATACAGGCGAATTTTCCACCGATGCTCGCCGCATGGATGCCAAACATCATCTTTGCCTTCGTGGCTTACTTCTGCTACCGCAAGGCACCGAGATAAGACTTTGAACTTTTAACTTTGAACTTTTATTGCTTTAAACTTGATGACGAGTTTAAAGGATGAGTTCACAAAACTATTTTTGCAATGTATTTCGACGAATTAGATTTAAACGACAACGTGCTCGACGCACTCTACGATATGCGATTCGACACTTGCACCCCTGTACAAGAAAAATGTATACCTGAGATATTGAAAGGCAACGACGTGCTAGGCGTAGCCCAGACCGGAACCGGCAAGACCGCAGCCTACCTCTTGCCTGTGCTGAGCAAACTCGACGACGGCGGCTACCCAAAGGATGCCATTAACTGTGTCATCATGTCGCCTACCCGCGAGTTGGCTCAGCAGATCGACCAAGCGATGCAGGGCTTCGGCTACTACCTGGAGGGAGTGAGCAGCGTGGCTGTATATGGCGGCAACGACGGCAACCGATACGACCAGGAACTCAAGAGCCTCCGCATGGGAGCCGATGTGGTAATCGCCACACCAGGCCGTCTCATCACCCACATTTCATTGGGCAACGTAGACCTGAGCAAGGTAAGCTTCTTCATCCTCGACGAGGCTGACCGCATGCTCGACATGGGTTTCTCGGAGGACATCAAGACCATCGCAGCCAAGCTGCCTGAGACTTGCCAAACCATCATGTTCTCTGCCACAATGCCGCCTAAGATAGAGGAACTCGCCAAGACCCTTCTCAAGAACCCTGTTGAAATCAAGCTCGCCGTGAGCAAGCCTGCCGAGAAAATCAAGCAGGAGGCTTACATATGCTACGAGACCCAAAAGATGACCATCATCAAGGACATCTTCAAGGCCGGCGACCTGAAGCGTGTCATCGTGTTCAGCGGCAGCAAGATGAAGGTGAAGCAACTCGCAGCAGCCTTGCAGCAGATCGGCGTGAAATGCGGAGCCATGCACAGTGACTTGGAGCAGGCTGAACGTGACGAAGTGATGTATCAGTTCAAGAGCGGACAGCTCGATGTGCTCGTGGCTACCGACATCGTGGCTCGTGGCATCGACATCGACGACATCGAGATGGTCATCAACTATGACGTACCTCACGACACCGAGGACTACGTACACCGCATCGGTCGTACCGCCCGTGCCAACAGAGACGGCATCGCTATCACCTTTGTCAACGAGCAAGACATGTACTGGTTCCAGCAAATAGAAAAGTTCCTCGAAAAGGTGGTGGAGAAGATGCCATTGCCAGAAGGATGCGGTGAAGGTCCTGAATACATCAAACTCAACAAGCCCGTGAAGAACAAGCGTGGCAAAGGTGACAACAGAGGCGGTGACAACCGCAACAAGAACAACCGCAGCAAGAACGGCAATAGAGGTAACAATGGCGACAAGGAAAAGAATGGTGACAAAGCCAAGGGTGAAAATGGCGAAAGCACAGGCGAGAACACAGCCAAAAAGACCAGCGCCAAGAGCCGTCGTCAAAAAGACCGTGACCAAACAGCCCACAAGCGCAAGCCAAACAATCGCAACAACGAGCAACAGAGCAACGCCCCCCGTAACAACTCAAAGGCTAACACTCCTCGCGACAACGAACAACAGGCTAATGCCGCAACCAGCAATGACCCAAACGCCCAGCAGGGAGAGCAGAAGCGCCGCAACAACAAGAAGCGTCGCAACAACAAGCCTCGCAACAACAATGGCGAACGTCCTGGACAAGAGAATAACGTACGTCCTGGAAGCAACGGCAGAGGCAGAGGCGTAGCCCAGAAGAAGGGAGAGGCTACAGAAGCTCGTAAGCACACACCCATCGTGAATCCACAGAAGAAAGAAAACATCGTGAAGAAATTCATCAAGAGCATCTTTGGATTCAAGAAATAGCAGGTTATCTCCTCTCCTGGTAAAAAAGTATTTATGCCTAAGCACACGGAATCAAGTAGGAACACACCACTTGATTCCGCTGGCTTAAGCTATTTTTCAAGCAGACTTAAGCAAGATATATTCAAGCAGCAAACAGATGCAGATGAAAGAGCACCCCATCACACCGCTCATGCCCATCAGCCTCACACTGACACTGGCAATCATCACAGCTAAGTACAGCTATGAGCATCTTAGCACGCACCTATGGCTCATAGCCACATTCCTCACTTGGGGAATGGCAGCATTATTCCTCATCCTTGGCAACAGGTTCGGTTATACAAAAAGTCATGATATTCACAAGGACAACCGCAAATCTCCGAATAGGAAGTTTGGCTACAATATTTTCCATCAATGCCTATTTCTCTATCTTTGCATTTTCTCTCTTAGTGGTCTCACCACATCGCATAGCATAGACTCGTGTAACATGCCTGTCATAATTGAGACACGGCAAGACCTCTCTCCTATCAATAAGACCATCCTCTCCGCCCAAACCTTCAGGAAGCAGTTGGAGCAAGAGATGCAATCTCTCCATATAGAAGCGCAAGACTATGCCGTCATCTCAGCAATGGCATTAGGCGACAAGAGCGCCCTCGACGCAGAGACCAAAGAGAGCTACTCGGTGGCTGGTACGAGTCATGTCCTGGCGGTAAGCGGCTTGCACATTGCCATCATCTTCCAAGTCATCTTGCTGATGCTAGGTGGCAAGCGCAAGTCACGGCTTACCATCATCATCTCCACCACTGCCGTCTGGGCATACATCATCTTGATAGGAATGCCTGCCAGTGCCGTACGTTCAGCCACTATGATTACCCTATACAGCTTTGGACTGTTGTCAAGACGACAGGGAACATCACTCAACGTTTTGGCATTCGCATACGTCATCATGCTCTGCTTCAATCCACTCTCACTCTTCGACCTCAGCTTTCAGATGTCGTTCCTAGCCGTAGTTTCCATCCTGCTTTTCCAACCACTCATCTCACGGCTATACGCCCCTCACCATGTCTACACACAGTGGGCATGGCAACTTCTATCGGTATCACTTGCTGCCCAACTAGGCACCATCCCCATCATCGCTTATTACTTCGGAAGAATATCTTACTATTCAGTTCTCACCAGTTTTGTGGCAATACCGATGGCTACGTTGGTGCTCTATCTCTGCGCCATCCTGTTTCTGCTCTGCATATTCTCCGCAATACCTTACGTCTCTGAGTTGGCAAACTTTGCGCTGCATCTCACAGCCCACTGCCTTACAAGTATTACACAGTTCGGAAACACAATCTTCCACTTGGTTACCCTTTTACCAGGTGCCACTCTCGAAGGCATCCATCTCAGACTTCTACAAGTTCTACTCCTCTATGCAGTGATTATCTGCGGATATATCATTTGTAGAAAGATAGAACGACATTACAATCGCCAAGTGAAAATAAAATAATCTAGCAATTACTGTTTCCATCATGCCAACGACTTAGATATGTAAACTTTTTTTCCCACGAATAAAAAGCACTTCGGCAAAGGGCGAAAACTTCTTGCCGAAGAAAAAACAAAAGAATGCCGAGGAAAAAATATTTTGCTGCCGTAGAAAAAAGTTTTTCCTCGGGTAGTTGATTTTAGAGGACTTTTTGGTGTTTCAGCAAGGACAGGGCATCGGGCACGACCTTGTAATAAAAAATCGCATTCTTCTTCTCTATATATAATTTTCTATATATAATAAGGTGTACGCCCACAATAGGGCTACTTTTTATCTTACGAAAAGTTAAAATCTGACTTTTTTCTACTTTTCTTTTATTTTTTCTTTCTTTTTGTTTGTTATTTCAATAAAAATCTTTATCTTTGCAATCGCAAACTAGAAAAGAAGAATTTTAAACCCAATAAAAGATAAAAGATTATGAAAGCATCAGAAGTAATCGCGAATCTCCAAAGAAGATTCCCTAATGAGCCTGAGTATATCCAGGCAGTTAGTCAGGTACTCGGCACTATCGAGGAAGAGTACAACAAGCACCCAGAGTTTGAGAAGGCAAACCTCATCGAGCGTCTTTGCATCCCAGATCGCGTCATCGAGTTCCGTGTATCATGGGTAGACGACAAGGGTAACGTACAGACTAACATGGGTTACCGTATCCAGCACAACAACGTGATTGGCCCATACAAGGGAGGTCTTCGTTTCCACAAGTCAGTTAACTTGGGTATCTTGAAGTTCTTGGCTTTCGAGCAGACATTCAAGAACTCTCTTACAACTCTCCCTATGGGTGGTGCCAAGGGTGGTTCTGACTTCTCACCACGTGGTAAGAGCAATGCTGAGGTGATGCGCTTCTGCCAGGCTTTCATGACAGAGCTCTATCGCCATATCGGTCCAGACGAGGATGTTCCTGCTGGCGACATTGGTGTAGGTGGTCGTGAGGTAGGCTACTTGTTCGGTATGTACAAGAAGTTGACCCATCAGTTTCAGGGCATCTTGACAGGTAAGGGTCAGGAATTCGGTGGTTCTCTCATCCGTCCTGAGGCAACCGGTTATGGTAACGTTTACTTCCTCCTCAACATGCTCGCTACAAAGAACATCGACATCAAGGGAAAGACAGTCTTGGTATCTGGTTCTGGCAACGTGGCTCAGTACACCATGGAGAAGTTGATCGAGTTGGGCGCTAAGCCTGTTACATGCTCCGACTCTAATGGTTACATCTACGACCCAGATGGTATCGACCGTGAGAAGCTCGACTACATCATGGAGCTCAAGAACGTAGAGCGTGGCCGTATCAAGGAATATGCAGAGAAATATGGCGTGAAGTATGTAGAGGGTGCTAAGCCTTGGTTTGAGAAGGCAGACATCGCTCTCCCATCAGCTACACAGAACGAGATTAACGAAGAGGCAGCAAAGGCTCTCATCGCCAACGGCGTTATCGCAGTGAGCGAGGGTGCCAACATGCCATCTACTCCAGAGGCCATCAAGGTATTCCAGGACGCTAAGATTCTCTATGCTCCAGGTAAGGCTGCCAACGCCGGTGGTGTTGCAGTATCAGGTTTGGAGATGAGCCAGAACTCTGAGCGCTTGAAGTGGACTCGTGAGGAGGTTGACGCTAAGCTCCACGCTATCATGAACGACATCCACGCTAACTGCGTGAAATATGGTACTCAGGCTGACGGATACGTGAACTACGTAAAGGGTGCCAACGTTGCCGGCTTCTTGAAGGTAGCTAAAGCCATGATGGCTCAAGGCATCGTATAATTACGTACAAAAACAGAAAACAATATAGAAAAAGCCCCAAGCAGGAAAAATCTTGCTTGAGGCTTTTTTGACAAAAACATATTCAATATATAACCATCAAAGGCATTATATAAAACAAAAGGTATAGGACGATAAAATTCCTATACCTTTTATTATAAGTTTCTTTTTTATATTTCAGCAGTTTATTCTCCACCTTTTGGTTCGTAAAAAAGCACCGCCTTGATAAATGCCTCCATCTTCATGTCCTTATGCTTGGAAAGGCGATAATGGATAACCGCCTGAAGAAGGGACTTAACAAAGAGTGCCAAGACAAGACCTATGCAGATGGCAATGATGGTGGTTATCATCGTACCATACGTCCAGATAGGTGCCTTGTCGGGGAATGCCGATAGTATCAACACCGGCAACACGGTGATGAAACCGCCCACGGTAAGTTGGCTACGCTTAGAGCCCCCCATGTCCATGATGGCCTGACAATCGAAAAGATAACCATCGAAGTCTTGACGGTCGATGCCATAGTTCTCCAACTTAGGAAAATCAGGACGGTCGCCAAACTTGGTCATCTTACCTGTCACCTTGTGCTCAAAATCATCTAATATTTGCTTTTCTGGTTCTCTGAGATTCATAATTTAATTGTTAGTTTTAAATGAGAAAAACATAAAAAAGAAAGCAGTGCCCCTATAAGCCGAGTTCCGTACCTCTTATTATGAAAGAGGTGCCTGTCATTTATCTAGTCCCAGAGTCACCCCTAGGCTCAAGCACTCTACCCTCCACAGTAGCCCGAAGGCTTCGGACGAGCCGCCCTCAAACTGCGGTTTACATGAGCTTACAGCTCCCAGATGGCACAGCCTGGCGATCACCCGCCAACTGGTGGTCTCTTACACCACCTTCTCACCCTTACCCGACACTACCCCCGCATGGATACGGAATAAGTTTCGGGCGGTAGTTTTCTTCTGCCGACACCTACTGTCACCAATAGCTTCTAGTTTCGGAAGTGGGATGCCCTACGCTGCCCGGACTTTCCTCTCGCACCGCTAGGATGCCAGCGACAGACCGGGGCGCTGCTTTCGGATTGCAAAGGTACAAAAAAGTTTCGACAACAGAGCAAGATTGTCCGTTTTTTTATTTTTTGCACTAAGACATTTTGCTCTTTCGACTTCTTGGCAAGGCAGAAATGACCACTAAGCGTTAAGACTCATTCAGAAATACGTCTTTTTTAGTTTTAAATACGGAACCAGTAATTTACCCAAAACTTCCAAACATTTGTAAAAATAGGGTATTTCTTGTTTAAGAGCCGTTAAAGTGTTAATTTCAAGTGTTAAAACGGAATAAATTTAATCTGACTTTCTATCAATTCTCAAAAAATGACTCTATATTTGCAATCGAAAACGAAAGCCAACTCGGCAAATCTCCCAGGCGCAGGAGCAACCTGTCAGTCTTAGGAAGTTTGGCACGATATTAGCTATCGAAAACAAGAAAGAAGAAACAAAAAAACATCTATAAAGATAATAATAATTAAAATCGAAATAGACATGAAAAAGGTAACTAATTATGTAATGGCAGTGCTATGCGTAGGTTCGCTAGCATTCTCAACAGGAGCTTTTATGAAGGTTAACGCCTCACCAGCTGTCACAGCGACGGCTGCGGGACAACCAGTAGACTTGACATATGCAGCCGAAAAGGCACTCCCTGCCGTGGTTCATATCAAATATGTGCAGAACTCTAAGGTTAAGACCGTAGACGTGCAAGACGATCCATTCGGAGGATTCTTCGACCCATTCGGTTTCTTTGGCAATCCAGGACAAGGCAACGGAGGAACTCGCAAGCAGCAAGTGCAAACCCCAAAGAAGGAAGCCACAGGTTCTGGTGTCATCATCAGCAGCGATGGCTATATCGTAACCAACAACCACGTGGTGGAAGGTGCCGATGAACTGACGGTCACCTTGAACGACAATCGTGAGTACTCTGCTCGCATCATCGGTACCGACAAGACTACCGACCTTGCCCTCATCAAGGTGAACGCCAAAAATCTGCCTACCCTCCCTATCGCCGACAGCGACAAGATCAAGGTGGGCGAATGGGTCATCGCAGTGGGCAATCCATTCGGTCTCAACAACACCGTAACCGCAGGCATTATCTCAGCCAAAGCTCGTTCACTCGGTGCCAATGGCGTGGAGAGCTTCATCCAGACAGATGCTGCCATCAACGCAGGTAACTCAGGTGGTGCCCTTGTCAACACACAGGGCGAGTTGGTCGGCATCAATGCCATGCTCTATTCACAGACGGGTTCTTTCTCAGGCTATGGTTTTGCCATCCCTACCTCTATTATGAATAAGGTGGTTGACGACCTGAAGAAGTATGGTAGCGTACAGCGCGTGATGCTGAGCATCCAGGGCAGCGACGTACTCAACTACATCAACGCCCAGAAAGATAATGGCAAGGAGGTTGACCTCGGAACCAACGAGGGTGTCTACATCGCCAAAGTCGATGAAGACGGCAATGGTGCAGCTGCAGGTTTGAAGGAAGGCGATGTCATCACCAAGGTAGACGGCAAGAACGTAACCAAGATGGCAGAACTTCAGGAAATTCTGAACGGCAAACGTCCTGGCGACAAGATGACCATCACCTATCTGCGCAACAAGAAGAGCAACAGCAAGACCATCACACTGAAGAATGCCCAGGGCAACACCTCAGTCATCAAGAGTGCCGACCTCGACGTATTGGGAGGTAGTTTCCGTCCTATCACCGACGCACAGAAGAAACAGCTCAACATCAACTATGGTGTGGAGGTCATGAAAGTGAATAGCGGTGCCTTGAAGGACGCCGGAGTATCTCGCGGCTTCATTATCCAGCGTATCAACGACAACAACATCAATACGCTCGACGACCTCCAAAAAGCTGTAAAGAATGCTTCTACAAGCAAGGACCCAGTGCTCTACATCCAGGGTATTTGGCCTACAGGCAAGAAGGCATACTTCGCCGTTCCATTGCAGAAAGACTAATTTCCGCATAGGAGTAAGGAATGCCAAAGAGTAAAGGAAACTATCTTCTAACTCCTTGGGAAATAACAAAAAAATGATAAAATAGTAGGTATTTCAAAAAATATCTACTATTTTTTTTGTCATTTTCAAACAAAAAGTGTATTTTTGCACTTACGTAAAAAATACATGCTACCATGAGACAACTAAAAATTACAAAGTCTATAACGAATCGTGAAAGCGTATCGTTAGATAAGTACCTCCAAGAAATTGGACAAGAAGCGATCCTCTCTGTCGATGAAGAGGTGGAACTCGCACAGAAGATAAGGAAAGGTGATAAGAGAGCACTCGAAAAATTGACCAAGGCAAACTTGCGATTTGTAGTCTCCGTAGCCAAACAGTACCAAAACCAAGGACTGAGCTTGCCTGACCTTATCAACGAAGGCAACCTTGGGCTCATCAAGGCTGCCGAGAAGTTTGATGAAACCCGCGGCTTCAAGTTTATCTCCTACGCCGTTTGGTGGATCAGACAGAGCATTCTGCAGGCTATCGCCGAGCAGAGTAGAATCGTGCGCCTCCCTCTCAACCAGGCAGGCAATGTAAACAAGATCAACAAAGAGCTCAATAAGTTTGAGCAGGAATTTGAGCGCAAACCTAGTGTGGACGAGATGGCCGAGCGCATCGACTTGCCAGAAGACAAGATTGCAGATGCGATGAAAGCCAACAACCGACACGTGAGCATGGATGCCCCTTTCGCCGACGGTGAAGACGGTAGCTTACTCGACGTGATGCCCAACAACGACTCACCAGACACAGACAATGAACTAGTGAAGGAATCACTCCGAGTGGAAATCGAACGCGCCCTCGACCTGCTAAACGACCGTGAGCGCCTAGTGGTGACAGCCTTCTTCGGCATCGGAATGCCAGAAATGACTCTCGAAGAAATTGGCGACAAGTACGACCTCACCCGTGAGCGAGTACGCCAAATCAAGGAGAAAGCTATTAGGCGACTACGCCACAACATAAAGAACAAACTGCTGAAATCCTATCTAGGCTAGAGCGAAGAGCACATACTTGGGCTCAACTTTCACAGGATGGGATGGTAAGCTACAACAACATATAAAGGATAAGAAAATATATAAAAGATAAAAATGAGACTTTCAAAAATTACATTAGTAACGTTGGCCATCACAGCCATCTCATCACTTGCCGTAACGGCCAAGAACGAAGCTAAGACAGCCTATATATTCGGCTTTGCCGCCTCGTTCAACGACTCAACTGTGTACTTTACTCCTGTGCAGCAGCTCGACTCTGCCTATATCACTAGCAAGAGCCATTTTCTAGTCAATCGCGAGAATTATTCATACCAGTTGCGCGACTACCTGGAACAGCAGGGAGCTGGTAACAGAACTTGTATCGTGATGTATGACACGGACAAGAAAAAGGCGGAGAAGAAATGGAACAACCTCTACTTGCGCTACACTAAAAAGCCGAAAGCCAAGAAAGTAAAAAACGGACAGCAGAAAGACAATGCGCCAACCCCTTACTTGGTAAAAAAGATAGCTAGTAACGAGTTTAGCTTCAAAACGATTACACTTGACGAGCAATGACTTTTTCCGCTCATTTATGTGGAAGAAAAATAATATGGCTAACAAAAAAGGCAACTCTCATTGTAAGAGTTGCCTTTTTTGTTAGCCATATTTGTCTTATTGTTTCAAATGCTCCTTAAACCAATTGGTTATCTGGCGCAAGAGGTGATTGCGAGTATTACCTCCGAAGATGCTATGATTGCGGTTGGTGTACCACACTTCCTTGAAGTCCTTGTCCGCCTGAACCAAAGCCTCGGCATATTCAAAGGTGTTCTGTGGATGTACATTGTCATCTGCCACACCATGACAGATGAGCAAAGCTCCATGCTGCTTGTTGGCACGCTCGATAGGGTTTACCTTGTAACCTTCCTCGTTCTCCTGAGGAGTACGCATATAGCGTTCGGTATAAACCGTATCATAGAAGCGATAGCAGGTAGGTGGTGCTACTGCCACACCAGCCTTGAATACAGGGCGCCCCTCGCTCATGCTCATCAAGGTGTTGAAGCCACCATAGCTCCATCCCCAGATGCCGATGTTGTCTTTGTCTACATATGGCAGGCTACCCATGTAGAGTGCCGTCTCAACTTGGTCTTTCGACTCCAAGTCACCCAGACGAAGATAGGTACACTTCTCAAAGTCTACGCCACGAGCGCCCGTTCCACGACCATCCACACAAGCCACGATAAAGCCTTCCTGCGCCAAGTAGTAGTCAAACGCACCTCCGTTGCCCATGCTGCCCGTGCTCCAAGAGTCGAGCACTTGCTGGTTGCCCGGACCTGAGTACTGGAAGAGGATGACTGGATATTTCTTGCTGGCATCGAAATCCCTTGGCTTCACCATCCATCCATCAAGTTTTACACCCTCGGAAGTAGTAAAAGAGAAAGTCTCTCGCTTGCCCCAGTTATACTGCTTGGTTTTCTCAAGAAGCTTCTTGTTATCTTCCAAAGTCTTGATAATCTTACCCTTGTTGCTACGCACTGTGAAAACGTAAGGATGGCTATAGGAACTCCATGTATTCACGAAATAACGATAGTCGCCCGAGAAATTAGCGGCATTGGAACCTTTGGCATCAGTCAATCGTTCCACCTTTCCATCCTTGTGAGCCACATACACTTGGCGGTCGTGGGCATCCACCTTGGCAGCCTGGAAATAGACATCGCCCGTTTTCTCGTCCATACCATAGATGTCGGTCACGTCATAGTTGCCCTTCTCCACCTGGCGCACCAACTTACCGTTCATGTCATAGAGATAGAGGTGCATGAATCCATCACGGTCGCTTGGCAACAAGATGTTCTTCTTGCCCACGATGCTGTTCTCTACCACTTCTTCCTTCACAAACTTAGGCACGCTCTCCTTGATGAGCATCTTGCTCTTGCCCGTAAATGGATTCACGGCATAGAGACGCATATCATCCTGATGGCGGTTCATCGTGTAAACGATAAAACTATTGACATCAGGCGATGTCTTGATGCGAGGATAGTAGCCATCGGAATCCACAGGCACATCGAGGGCAATGGTCTTGCCATTCTTCATGTCATAACTCCAAAGACTCACCTTGGAGTTGTTCTGCCCTGCCTTAGGATACTTATAGGAATATTCTCCTGGATAATCGTGGTATTCGGTTCTTGCAGGATTGGAGCCCTCGAAGAGTTGCAAGGAGTAAGTCTTGACATGGCTCTCGTCGAAACGAATCCAACCGAGTGCCGAACCATCGGCATTCCAGGCAAAGGCACGATTGAAACTGAACTCTTCCTCGTAAACCCAGTCGGGGATACCATTGATAACCTCGTTGAACTTACCATCCTTGGTAACCTGCACTTCCTTCTCACCATCAGTCACATAGATGTTGTTATCCTTGACAAAGGCGATGTGGCGAGAGTCTGGCGACCAAGTAGCCACCTGTTGGTTCTCACCATCTGAAAGCTTCTTGATGGTTTTCTTGGCAATGTTGTAGATGAAATACTCAGCCTTGAACGAACGGCGATACACCGCCTTTCGCTTAGCAAAGACGAGCATCTGCTTACCGTCGGGGCTCATCACGTAACCATCCACCGACTCCATGGGAGCCTTGGAGGTTTCGACATCGAAGAGCACAGCCACCAGCTTGCCTGTCTTGAATGAATAACTTACGATTTGCTTGCCATCCTGACTGATGGAAGCGTAGAGGTCGGTACCCTCAATAGGATTGATACCTGTAACGTATGAGGCAGAGAACGCACCCGAAGTAATAGACTTCAAGTCGAGTTTATCTGCCGCTTGCATTGCCGATACCATCATGATACTTGCAATAAAAATTGGAATTCTTTTCATGTGTTAGTCTTTATGTAATGCCTCGATAGGCGAATAGTCCTCGTCTTCGAGCAACTCTTTGACAGTTATCTTTGGGTTACGCTTGACATAAGCGTTGATGGTTTTCACATACTTCGTGCTGAACACTTCCTTTCCCATCGCCTTGTTGACCGCCCACATGATCTTGCCCATATGCAAGTCACGGTCCAATTGGGGACGGGTATCGAAGTTTTTCATAGGATAAAGGCTCAGCAGATAAAACGTCAGACAATCCGGGACGATAAACTGACGGCTCATCGTACTACGCTGCTGGACACTATAATACTTTTTATAGAGCGGATAGTCTACGCCCATGTACTTGTCGAGCGAGATACCCACAGAGTGCTCACCTACCACTATGCTCTGGTCAAGCGCACCAATCTGAGCATAGAAATAAGGCTGCTGCATCTCCGGAAGCCAAACATGCAGGCGTTCGAAGGCACACTTCAACTGGTTGTTGATGTCGTCCATGTTCGCATATTCAGCCTCAGCATCGGCGATAAGCGACTGCAAGGTTGAGTCTTGGTAGAACATCAAGAATCGGTTGCTGATGTTGGCATCGGTGATGGTGCCAAGCTGTAGCATCTTTTCGATGAGAGTACGGGTCTCTATAGGATAATCGGTATTCATCTGCTGGAGAGCCGAGAAATCACCTGTTGTAAGATAACGGCTCTCCAATCGGTCGTAGCGCTGCACGGTCAAAGGCACAGCACTCCCCTCCTCGTTCGGCTTAAACTTAAATTCGCAAGCCGAACAGAGCAATACCATTGCTAATATGACAATATAATCGAATATTCTTTTCACTTAAATTCACAATCATCTAGTTACGACTGCAAAAATACTAAAAAATCTCTTAAAAACAAAAGATTTTAGCAAAAAAGTTTAAACAAGATAGCCAATAATGGGCATTTGTAGTTACAAATTACTCACTATTGGCTATTTGTGCAATATTTTGCTTTAAAGAACTAACTATCGGTGTGTTTTAGAAAGACGTTGTAGGGAAAAAGATTACTTAATGACATAAGAAACCTTGATAGGCTCCTCGATGCCTTTCTTCCAATCCTTCAACCACTGATACCATTCTTTCTCGCCCTTGAATCCGTAGGTTTCGTCAGCGCAGGTATAAGCGAGTTTGTAGCTCAACTTATTGCCTGTAGGCTTCACCACCTGGGTATAGTCGTCCTTGTTGGCAGGCTCTTGGCTTACCAAAGCTGCCTGAGGCACGTAGATGCCCAAACCCACAGTCTCCAACTTGTGCTTGCCATCGTCCTTTCCCGTTGGCCAATCACTGCCATAGCAACCACGTAATCCCTTGCCGTCTGCATACTCGCTGGAACCTTTCACCTTGATAAGACCGGTGGCGAAACGATAGTCGGATGCATCTTTGTTAAAGGTTACGTCCACATCGAAGTCCCGATGACCAGCATAGATGGTATAGCGAATGGTGGCATTTACTGGCTTCAAGCCAGGAGCTGGCACCCATCCATTGTCCACCACCTCGACGATGGCACGAAGAGGTCCTTCGGAGATGACGCGCTGCTCTTGATACTTCACGTCATTGAAGAGCAGTTGGCTCTTGCCATCCCATCCTCTGAGGGCACCCAGTCCGTAGGTGTTGCCCACCCAAAGGCAGTCATCTCCATAGCCAGCCGTGATTTGTTCATCCGATGGATAGAACTGGGTATCGTAGATAACCAATCCCTTGTTGATCTTGCCGTAAAGGTCGACGGTCTGGCGATTGTCGAAATAGACACGCATCGCTATCAGTTCGCTCTCGAAGCAAACACCATGTGAATGAACGTAGTGATACACATCCTTGGTCTTCTTGTCGAAGGAGATGCTTCGCAGATAGATGTCCTGCTTGTTCTTGGCGAGTTTCTTGTTCTTGCTAGGTAAGCAGAGCTCGGCAAAGGTGCGAGCAGGGTACTCTGCCTGCCTACCTTCCGTAAAGAGCTGGACATGATAATCCTTGGTTTCTTTCTTGCCAAGGTCTACCAAGAAGCAAAGCTCGTCGTTGGTACAATCACGGTTGGTATCATCGAGCTGAGAAGGGATTTCCTTGCCATCCACAGTTACCACAGCTCGCTGAATGTCGCCATACTTGCTGATGTCAAGCACCACTGGCTCATCCGTCTTTGCCGACTTTGATGGGTTCGATACAGTTACATTAAAGGTTGTCTGAGCCTGAACTGACAACGCCATGAGCGATGTCAATGCCAGCAACATTTGTTTCTTGAAAAGTTGCTTCATGGGCAACTGCCTCATCATTTGTTTCTTCATCATAGATTTTGTTTTTATTGATCAGTTATGTTTGTTTTAAATCTGCTTTATCTGTCTTTGCGTCGAGAGGAACCTACAGTTTCGAGTTTCCTCTTTACATTTTTTACAGCTGCGAGAAAAGTTTCTTTCCCTTGGCATAGTACTGCCAGAGGATGGAGCAGTCGAACACTTGCGGAATCTCTTCCTTCACCTTGCTCGCCTGAATCTTCCGCCGGTCTTCATCGAAGTCTTTGCGCCATGCCTTGAATGCCTTGCGAGCCCTGAATATAGCCTTGAAGTCTCCCCAGTTTCGTTTCAAGATGAGCATCTCGAACGCAGCAAGATAATCCAGGAACCAGCGCATGTGCATCACATGATTCAGCTCTCTGTCGTCCAAGTTCTTATATAGCATCGTTAGATTATTTCTGAAGTTTAGATAGGTCTTCATCGGATTGCCCTTAGGAAGTGTACCTCCACCAACATGATACACTTCGCTTTCCGGGATGCAAAAGATGCGACGCCCCATCAGGCGCAATCGCCAACAAAGGTCAATCTCCTCGTTGTGGGCAAAGAAACGACCATCCAAGCCTCCGGCATCCCAATAATCCTTGGAGCGAATCATCATGCAAGCACCTGTAGCCCACAGCACCTCCTGCTGGTAATCATACTGTCCGTTGTCACGCTCCACGGTTTCGAAGATGCGACCACGACAGAACGGATAACCATACTTATCGAGGAATCCACCACAAGCTCCAGCATACTCAAACATGTCTTTGTCGTATTCCGCCAACAACTTAGGCTGACAGGCAGCCACCTGTTGGTGGGAGTCCATAAACTCAATAAGGGGTGTAAGCCAGTGATGGGATACCTCCACATCGCTATTCAAGAGTACATAATACTCCGCCTCGATTTGGCGCAGAGCTCGATTATAGCCCTCGGCAAAACCGAAGTTCTGCTCCAGCACAATGGTCTTCACCTGAGGGAACTGCGTTTCCAATAGATGCATAGATTGGTCTGACGAACAATTGTCCGCCACCCAGACCTCCGCATCCTGCCGAGAATACTCCAAGACATTGGGAAGATACTTAGCCAGCATCTTCTGTCCATTCCAGTTTAATATAACGATTGCAACTTTTGCCATAATGCTTGCAAAAATACAAAGAAATATTCAATTATGCCCCATTTGCAGGGCATAATTAAGAATTTATAATGCTATGATAGATAAAATCCAGAAGGAGCGCCCCCAAAGACATGGAGTTACACCATCCGAACATGCTTATCCTTCGTACATCCGCTTCAATCGATTGTTCAAAAGATTGGTAAACTCATAGTTTTTGAGTCCCCACTTCGGTGCGACGAGCAATTCCTTTGGCGACTGACTCACGAATCGTTCCAGCACCAAATCTTTGCGAAGCCGCTGGATGTATCTCACGATAACATCGATATACTCCTCCACTGTATAGACATGGAAAGGATGCTCGGTATACTCCTGTGCCAATTTCGTGCCCTTGACAATCTGCATCTGATGAATCTTCAGAATGTCGAGCGGCAATGAGGAGATAATGGGTGCCTGCCGAAGACTTTCCTCCGCATCCTCGCCTGGCAAGCCGATGATGATATGTCCTCCTGTCAAGATGCCACGCTGATGAGTGCGCTCCACGGCATCACGACAACAAGCAAAGTCGTGTCCTCGGTTGATGCGACGCAAGGTTTCATCGTTAGCACTCTCGATGCCGTATTCCACGAGCACGAAAGTATGATGGTTAAGTTCCTCCAGATAGTCAAGCAGCTCATCACTCATGCAGTCTGGACGGGTACCGATGACGATGCCTACGACATCCTCCACCCGCAATGCCTCCTCATACATCTGCTTCAGATGATCCACCTTGTCGTAGGTATTGGTGTAGGCTTGGAAGTAGGCAAGATACTTCATGTCGGGATATTTCTTCGAGAAGAATCGCTTGCCCTCTTCCAACTGTTCCGTGATCGACTTTTTTCGGTCGCAATAGCTGGGGTTGAACGTGCGGTTGTCGCAATAGGTGCAACCACCGCTCGATATTCTCCCGTCCCTGTTGGGGCAGGAGAATCCCGCATCTATAGAAATCTTCTGAACACGGAAGTCAGGGAACTGCTTCCGTATCCATGTGCCAAAGTCATTGTAGTAAGCCTTCATTGCCTTCTAACTTTCAACTTCTATTCTCTAACCTTCAATTTCTATTCTCTAGCTTAAATGATTTCCGCCTTCAATGCCGTCTTGTCGTGATTGAAGCCGCCAAGACGAACCTTGATGAGCTGATTGTCATACTCTTCCTTGGCAAGAGCAGGTGACAACTCCACACGAATATAGTTCTTGGTGAAGCCGTGCATCGCCTTGCCTCGCGGCGCCTTCTCAAAGAGTACCTCTGCCTCCTTGCCGATATATTGGGCATAAAAAGCCTGTGTTTTCTCGTCACTCAACTCCAAGAGTCGCTTGGAGCGTAATTTCTTGTCCTTGTCGCTCACCACGTATGGTATCTTGAGCGCAGCAGTACCAGGACGCTCCGAATAAGGGAATACGTGGAGTTGGGTAACCGGAAGACTCTTCAAGAACTCATAGCATTCCTCGAAGCATTCCGGTGTCTCACCTCGACAACCCACCATCACGTCCACGCCGATGAAGGCATCGGGCATTTTCTCCTTGATGAGATTCACTTTGTGGGCAAAGAGAGCCTTGTCATAGCGGCGATGCATCAACTTAAGCACTTCGTCGCTACCACTCTGCAATGGGATGTGGAAGTGAGGCATGAAGGCACGGCTCTCTGCACAATAGTCGATGAGTTCATCATCGCAGAGATCTGGCTCCAAGCTAGAGATGCGATAGCGCTTGATGCCTTCCACTTGGTCCATCGCCTTCACAAGGTCGAGGAATCGCTCATGGGTGGTCTGCCCAAAGTCGCCAATATTGACACCCGTGATGACGATTTCCTTACCGCCTTCACTAGCCGCCTGTTCACATTGAGCTACGAGCGAAGAGATGCTAGGGTTGCGGGAATTGCCACGAGCAAAAGGAATGGTACAATAAGTGCAATAATAGTTGCAGCCATCCTGTACCTTCAGAAAGTAACGAGTGCGATTGCCACGAGAACAGGAAGGCTGGAAGGTTTTGATATCCTTGGTCTTCACACTGTGATGTTCGTGCAAGGAAGCATCCATCTTGCCATCAGCCTCTTTGTCTTCTGCCGTCTCAGCATCGGCAAGACCATTTTTAGCGGCGAATTTCTGTGCCCACGCATCGCTGAGATATTGTATCAAGCTAGCTTTCTCGTTGGCACCTAGCACCAAGTCTACGCCCTCTATCTTACTGACATTCTCCGACTCCAACTGAGCATAACACCCTGTAACGATAACGAATGCGCCCGGGTTCTCACGCACCATGCGATGGATGGCCTGACGGCACTTGTGGTCAGCGACCTCGGTGACCGAACAAGTATTGATCAAACAAATATCGGCTTTCTCCCCTTTCTGTGCTGTGACGACACCCATGTCTTCGAGCATCTTGCCAAAAGTGGAAGTTTCAGAGAAATTGAGCTTGCAGCCCAGTGTGTAGTAAACGGCCTTTTTGCCTTGGAAAGCACTAGTATCTATCATAAAGAAGTTTTCCTGTTATCTTGATAAATGGATAAAAAATATACTAATTAAACGATATGTTACAGAATACGGAGCATCAACCGTATATAAACGAAAAAGCCGCTAGACCGAAGTCCAGCGGTTGTTTCTCTCATTTTTCGTTCGTAAGTAATTCTAAATTACTTAGCAGAATCAGCAGCAGCTGTATCAGCAGCAGCAGTGTCAGCAGCAGTTGTGTCTACCTGAGCTGTGTCAGAGTCAGCAGAAGCTGTATTCTGAGCTGTTTTGTTACCACATGATGCGAAAGAGATAGCTGCGATAGCTACGAACATTAAAACTAATTTCTTCATTTTCTTTGCTTTTTAAATCTGTAAAACAATCATTTGTTTATTAAAACACTGCAAAGGTAAGCATTTTTTCGATACGTTGTTCTTTTTTTTGTGACTTTTTTTTAGGCTATTTTGCAACAAAACCACAAGCTATTATAAATCAACAACTTACAAACTGCTAACAAAGGTTAAAGTTTTTAATGTGTCCGAGAACAGCCCAAATTTAACACTTTTGCGGTTTTTAGAGCTGACACTACCAGAGTTTGGAAAAGGCACAAAGATGAGAACTTTTCCGCTTCACAGGCCAAGACAAGACCAAGAACTTACCAATATATGGTGAAGAGCATAATATATAATAAGGTACGCACGAGAAGAAATCCACAAATTTCTTTGTCATACAAAAACTTTTTAGTAACTTTGCCATCGAAAAAAATGACGCAACCATCCATTAAGATCGTCATTTAAGCTAAACAGAAAGAATCACAAAATAGGAAAAAGATGATACAACTGAAAGAAAACCAAGGAATACCAGCCAGTATTCTCATGATGATGGCCATCATTGCCGGCCTCACCGTAGCCAACTGCTACTACAACCAGCCCCTGCTCGAACTAATTCGACACAATCTAGGTGTCACCGAGCAGAGAGCCAACCTCATCACGGTTATCACCCAGATAGGCTACGCACTAGGACTCTGTTTCATCATCCCAATGGGCGACCTCTACTCCCGCAAGCGCATCATCACCATCAACATGACGGTAGCGGCACTGATGGGGCTTGTCATTGCCGTGGCTGGCAACATCTGGCTTATCTGGACAGCATCTCTCCTACTGGGTGCCTGCTCCGTCATCCCTCAATTCTTCATCCCGATAGCAGGGCAGTTCTCTCAACCCAAGGACAAGAGCCGCAACATGGGCATCATTCTCTCGGGATTACTCACTGGCATCTTAGCATCGAGAGTAATCAGTGGATACATCGGTGATTGGCTAGGTTGGCGAGAGATGTTCCTCATTGCTGCCGCCATCATGGTAATCTGTATGGGTATCACACTCAGCATGATGCCAGACATGAAGAGAAACTACATCGGCAATTATCGAGGCCTGATGATCACCGTCTACGAGATATTTCTCTATCATCCAAGAATCCGCCTCTATGCCTGTCGTGCCGCCTTCGGATTCGGCAGCATGATGGCGATATGGTCGTGCCTAGCCTTCCACCTCGCCCAACCACCATTCAATGCGGGCAGTGATATGGTGGGCATGTTAGGTGCCTGTGGAATTGCCGGAGCAATGGCGGCCAGTGGCATAGGTAAACTTGTGCCTAGATTTGGAATCCGCAAGTTCAGTATCTTTGGCGCTGGCATGCAAATCGTGGCATGGGGCATCGCCTTGATGTTCCGCGACTCTTACATCGGACTCATCGCCGCCATCATTCTCGTCGACATTGGTCTGCAATGCCAGCAACTCAGCAACCAAAGCGGATGCATCCAGGAGATACCACAAGCTGCCAACCGTGTGAACACCATCTTCATGACGACCTATTTCATTGGTGGTTCACTCGGCACTTTCAGCGCAGGATTGGCTTGGTCGCACATCAACTGGCTGGGAGTTTGCTTAGTGGGCATCCTCTTCGCCCTCATCTCTCTCGTCTTTACGCTGAGCTGCAAGATATAGCCTAATGAAAGTTATGAATTGGAATTTGCTATGCAAAAGAATAGACACCCACCCTAACAATTAGTACATTGCGCCTCAAAACTACAGAATAATATATCATAAAGAATAGAAAAATATGGAAACAGAAAGCAAGAAGAATATTGAAGAAGTCTTCAAGAAAGACTTACATCATTACTTAGTGGGCATCAACCGAGTGGATGACCATCTGCCAGAGGCTCCCGACATCGAGAATCTTTGGGCTAAGATTGGCGAAAGCTACCTGCCTGATGCCATGAGAGAATTCAACAAGTACCCTACCGTCGCCTTGGGGTGGATTATGTTCGTGGGCATGGCAATCGCTAAGTATTGGGACGAGGATTGGGAGCTATACAGCAAGGTGGATGACCTCTACAAGTATCTCCGTGACCGCATAGACTTCGACCACATGGACGACTATATCTGCGAGAAGGTGCTCCTGCTCAAGGAGGATGAGCACAAAGCAACCGCTGCCGTTGTCGCAGAGTGCGCCTCAAGAACATTGAACAACCTCATCCACCAAGGACTTCAGCCTGGCACCGAGGAGGCTTTTCGTGGATTCATCGCCGCCCTGCACCAGATGTACCTCATGGGCGCTGCCATCGAACTGAAGGCACTGGGGTATCACATGACAAAACTGTAGAACTAAAGCAAAAAGATATAAGGGATAAACCGCAAAATATAAATATCAAAATACAAAAAAGCCGATGAGCGATTCTGTGCTCATCGGCTTTTTTGTATTTACAGCATTCTCCTCGATAACATTCTCGATGAAGTGAAATGCCTCATTGCCTCCTTGACAGAGGCAATGACATTTTATCCGAAGTTGTCGTACATGATGCTCTCTGGATCCACACCGAGAGAATCGAGGTACTGGGTAACAGTCTTGATCAGCATTGGAGGTCCGCAGAGGTAGTACTCGCAGTCCTCTGGTGCCTCATGATCCTTCAAGTAGGTATCGCGGATGCAGTTCACGGCGAATCCCTCGTAATACTTCACGCCTTGTGCATCTGCCACTGGGTCCTTGCGGTCGAGTGAGAGATGGAAGTGGAAGTTAGGATATTCCTTCTCAAGCTCCCAGAAGTCTTCCAGGAAGAAAGCCTCGGTGAGTGAGCGGGCACCATAGAAGAAGTGGAGCTCACGGTCGCGAGTGTGGAGGGTCTTGGTCATGTGCATAATCTGCGCACGCAATGGAGCCA
>ERZ808242.456-NODE-456-length-29721-cov-4.543214_pt1 | contig 29721 bp, 17 predicted proteins | sample MGYA00521244_ERZ808242 | MGnify/ENA primary metagenome ERZ808242 (study PRJEB31516, sample SAMN03275573) | gut metagenome | biome: mammalia-associated habitat; material: feces | host: Papio cynocephalus | place: Kenya | collected 2012-07-27 ... | reverse complement strand
TCTTCCATAATATCCAACGCTTCTTCGCCTGTAAAGCTTGCCGGACGTTTTCTAGCCAGCCGCATAATCTGTTCCTGCATCGCACGATCTTGAATACCTGTCATGCGGAAAAAGCGAGTCATCATGCTTTCATCTACCATGGCTAATTTAATCAGCGGTGAATTAAACGACTGCACAATAAATTCTGCCGGCATCCGTTTGCCCCGCAGGGCTTTGCGCAGTTCTTCTTCTGTAAAACCGCGGTAGCGGAACAATAATGGATACGAGTCGGACAAGATTTCCGCAAAATGCGTTTCCTTGCTTTCAAACGCCGTGCAGCGCAAATAATCCAGCTGCTGGTAATACGGCCGTTCTGTCGGGAAGCCGTCCAAAAACGGTGCTACATATTTATCAATGTATTCGTTGAATGTTTCTTTATCGACATTGTGCGAATTGCGTGAATACAAAAAGAGCAGCAGCACAGCCAAAATTTTGTAATGTTCATTCGATAAATACGGCATAACTTTCAGCGCATCAATAGCAACCAAATGCCGTGTCGATACAGGCGAGCCCTGTACAATATCATCAAATGCCTGCAGAGCTAAGGCTTCTACGTGGCTTTCCGGATGGGCTGCATAGGCTTTCTGCAGATTGAGCAGTGCTTCTTGTGCCAGCAGCGTAGACATTGCCTGCTGACGCTGGTCGTCATTGGTACAGCCAATCCGCTGAAATGCGGCAGCTGTAATATGTTCTGCCTGTTTTTTCAATGTCGGCGTTACCATGCCGAATTGATTCAGGAAATGGTCTGCACACTGCTGAAGCAGCGGTGACAAATCCGGCTGGGCTTCTTCCTGTTCGTTCCAAATCGAGCGGCGTTTGCCTGCCCCAGTCAGCGGTGCCGCTTTAGTTGCCGACAAGTCATTGCCCCACGGGCTCTGCTGCGTCAGCGGCACTTCCATTTCAGGCTGCTGGGAAGAAGCCTGCGGCCGTCTTGCTGTCTGACGGGGACGAATTGGCGGCATAACAGCCGTTTCTTCCGGTACCTCATGTTTGGGAACCGCTGTATCAATATGGATCGGTTCCATACGCTGGGTTTGTTCCAGCGAAGCTGCAACGGCAGCCATCTGCGCCTGTTTTTGTGCCGCTGCTTCCCGTTCTTTCTGCCGCAGCATAGCCGGGTCAATAATCTGCGTTTCATCCGATACATCTGTATGCGGTGTTCCTTTTACAGCTGCCGTTGGCGTCTGCGGTACAACCGTATCATCCGGCAGCGGACGGCCTGCTGCTTTCGCGTTTTCTGCCATGACAGCCTGCACAATATGTCTTCTGCGCGGTGTTTCTGCAGACTGCTGCGGCACAACATCCGTTTCTGCAGCACGCTGTTTCTTGGGCACAGCAGGTGCTTCTTCTCCATGCTGTGATGCCAAATCAGCCGCTACGACAGCAGCCATATCAGCCAGCTGCGGTTCTTCTGCTTCTGTTTGAGCCACTTCATCAGCCCATTGGGCCTGCTGCTGCCGCTTCATTTCTTCCTGCTGCCGCAGTGCCCGTTCCCGCTGGCTTCTAGCCCGCAGTGCCTGATCTTCGGCTATGTGCTGCGCTTCTACGGCTTTTTCTTCTTCAGCCCGGCGCGCCCGTTCTTTTTTAGCTTCTTCGGATTTGGCTTTATACGCTGCCGCTTCTTCCTTGTCCACTTTATCCATGGCAGCTAAAATTTCATCCCGTGACAGCACGCGTGTAATATCCAAGTTTTCCTGTTCATCCTGCGGAGCTTGTCGTTTTGCCGCTTGATACACGATTTTGCCATTGCGGCGCACTGCTTCTCCTTTGGTCGTGACAAAAGCCGTTTCTTCCGGGTGTTCCTGTCTTTCCCGTACAGTAACCGTAGAAATTTTAGGAAGCGGAGATGTATCTTCTTTAGCATACCGCTGCTGATGCGCTGTCCGCTGCGGTGCTTCCTGTTTATGCGCCTGCATTCTCCGGTGCGGCATCATCGTTCTCTTCTTTTCTACTGGTTTCTTTTCTTTTTTTACCTCTTCCTCGTGATTGCCGCCGGAATACAGCACATAACATACGACAAAAAAGACAATCACAATCCCCGCTATAATAGCGTATGGCAAAAAGTTAGTCATTTCGTTCTCTCCCCTATTCGTACTCTCTCAAAATTCTTTTGTATTCATTGTATCATACACCATGCCATTTGGCACTAATATATCAAATCGATTTTAACATTTTCTTGGCAATCCTGCGTTTATTTTCTATAATAGAACCATAGTCTAAAAAAGGAGGCAGGGTTCACTATCCCGCAGCAATTATGAAATTATGCAAAGCAATTATTTTTGATATGGACGGCACCGTTCTCGACACATTGGATGAATTGACGACCAGTCTCAATCATATTTTTCAGCTCCATCAGTTACCCCCAAAAACAGCCCAAGAAGTACGCTGCTGTCTTGGCTACGGATATGAAGGATTAATCGAGCGGGCCGCAGCAGATGCCCCGGCTGCGCAAAAAGCTGTGCTTACGGAAGAATTCAAATCGTATTACAGCAGCCACTGCCAAGGACATACGCATCCGTATACCGGTATATTGAACGTACTGTCCCAGCTGCGTCAAGCCGGATACCGTACGGCCATCGTATCCAACAAAGGTCAAGCAGCCGTTTCTGCGCTGCATGACGAATTTTTTAAAGATCTCGTCGACTTTTCAATGGGCGAATCGCCTGCCTATAAGAAAAAACCGGCTCCGGATATGGTTTGGGAAGCCCTCAAACGCTTGGGCTGTTCCAAAGAAGATGCTGTCTATGTCGGCGATTCAGAAGTCGACAAGCTGACAGCCGACCATGCCGGACTGACATCCGTTCTCGTATCCTGGGGCTTTCGCGATAAACCGTTTCTCGAAAGCCTGCACCCAGATTATCTGGTCGATTCCCGCCAAGAACTGGCTGATTTATTCTGTCATACCCATTAATTGCATACAGCGTAAAAACAAGGCAGTGATTCCCCACCGGTATCGCTGCCTTGTTTGGTATATAACCAAGTTACCGAATAACATCCTGCTGCACAGACGTAATGGCATCAGATGCTGTCTGATCCAGAAGAGGAGAATAACTAACTTTTCCCGCTGCCGTTATGCCGTGATTGGCTGTGCGAACGGCTTCTTCCGGTGCTGCATCTGCCTTTTGCCGTCTGCCCAGCTGACCGGACGTTTCTGCTGTTTCAACACGAACAATTCCGTCTCCCACACGTTTTATGACTTCTGTCCGTGCCGCTTCGCTAAGCGGACGGCGGACGGTAACGACAATTTGTTCATGCACGTAGTCAGGAACAGCGCCGATATAATTTTGCACACCGTCTGTATCCACAATGGCATTCACAGCCCGCGTCATCAGCTGCGTATAATCCAAACGGCTGAAATGAACCCGCCGGATAGATACGGCGTCAGGACGCGCTGTTTCCTCGGTTATTCGTTTTTGCAAATACTTGCTCGGATTTCCCTTCAGCCCCAATACCAGCATATCACCGTCCCAGTACAGCGTTCCCTGCTGGAAAAAGGCAGCCGTCGAACCGTATTCTGCGTTGATAATCTTGATAACCTGAGATTCTATTTGTACATGGGAAACATATTTTTTGTCCGAATGGAGCATTTGATATACGACAGCTACTGCATCGGCCCGTGTTATCCCTTCTGCAGGGCGAAAACGATTATCTGCCGGCACCATGATATGCTTAGCATGCAGCGCTTCAACTGCCGGTTTGTATGCTGCCGAAATAAGATCTGCGTCGGCATACGGCTGTACGTTTGTTTCCGTCACATCTGCCATATGGCAGTACTGCAGGTACCGGTATATGACACCGGCAAATTCTTCCCGGCTGACAATCGTATCCGGCTTAAACGAACCATCGGCATACCCGGATAAAATTCCCTGGGCAGATACAGCCGCCATTGCGTCTGCTGCCTTGCCGGGCTTGACATCTGTAAATGAATAGGAAGATGCCGGCATACTTGCCGCTGTATCATAAATTAGCTGTGCTACATCACTACGTGTCATAATTTGATTCGGCAGGAACTGATCTCCCGCAGCAAATGACAAGCAGTGTATATCATATAAATAATCGACAGCATCACGGTTTGGCAGCGTATTCAAATCGGTATACGGAGCTGCTGCCAACGTCGTAAAAGAAGCCCCCAAAATAGTAGCTGCTGCCATCAAAGCAGCCCATGTCTTATGTTTCATCGCCAAACTCCTTTATAAAGGATATTATTGAATTACAATCCGCAGCGCACTTCCCAGTGCTTTATTCAAATTGGCCTGTGTTTCCTTGGAAATAGAGCTTACCGTCAACACAACTTTTTCATTCAAATAATCTACGTCCGTATTGACTGCTGCATTGGTTGATTCCGTAGCCCGATATATCTTTTCGGCCTGGGCCATTAAGTTTTTATAATCATCATAACTGTATGTCGCAGACTGTACATATACAGCTTCTGCCGGAATATCCGTATCGGCTGCAATCGCCTGTTCCAATTTTTCTTTATTTTTCTTCGTTTTTACGCCAATGCGCAGTTTGTCGCCCTGCCAGTACATAATGCCGTCTTTCGCAAATTCTTTGACTGAACCATAGGTATCTTTAATATCCTTAAATACTTGGGATTCCAAAGATCCCTGCGTAGCGGCTGCTTCCTTGCTGGCTTCCGTATTGCCTGTAACTACACGGTACAGTACATTGACAGCTTCGCCGCGGGTGACATATTTTTTCGGATTAAAGCGGTTGTACGCACCTGTCATATAGCCAGCAGCCCCCAACATGCTGACAGCATCCTTGGCCCACGGGGAAATAGCAGCCCCGTCAGCATAGGAAACAGGCTGGCCGCCGACGTTGATACCTTTATAACTCATATAATTGTATACGATTACGGCAAATTCTTCACGCGTGATTTTCTGCTGCGGTTTAAACGTATTATTGCTGTATCCCTGCATAATCTGTTTGTCTACGAGAGATGAAATAGCCCGTTCGGACCAGCGTCCTTTGACATCGGAAAAGGATGCCGTTTTGACGACAGCATCTTCGCCCAGCATATTGTTGATAATTGCGGCAATGCCTTCACGCGTAATATCGTCATTGGGACGGAACTGGCCGTTCGTGCCGCTGACATAATGATTATCGTAAAAATATTCAATAGCCGTTTTGCCCCAATATGAATCAATATCCTTCAGCGGAGTTGCTGCTGCAAAAGCCCCTGTGCTGATGCTGGCAGCTAATGCCGCTGCCGCTAAAATCGTAGTATATTTTTTCATTTGTATCTCTCCTATCTTCATACCCTATATCGTCATGTACTTAGTTATATTACTATTCATTACATATCTTTATTATTTTATCACACCCATAAAAAATAGGGAATAGGCCAGCAGCTCTATTCCCTCAACTCCCTAATATTCTTGAAAAATTTGCCGGATACGTTCTGTATCATGTGTCTGCAGCAATGCCAGCTGCAGTAAAATTTTGGCTTTTTGCGGTGTCAGTGTATCAGCACAAACCAGTGACGCATATTTGGGTACCGTGCTGACAATACCGCCCAGTGTTCTCGATGCCCGCACGACAATTGTTCCCTGGGCTTTTGCCTTTTGGACTGCTTCCCACACGGCATCCGGCATTTGGCCGTGGCCCAGCCCAGCCAAAATGATTCCCTGCGCATCTGCCGCTGCCGCAGACACCAGCGACGGTGCCATCCCTACATAGGCATATAAAATAGAAACGGACGGCAATGCAGCCGTACTGCAGGACAGGCGGGATGTATACGTATGACGGCGCAGCGGCGTTTGGTATACATGCGGGCGGCCATCCTGCATGAATCCCAAGCAGCCCATCTGGCGGCTTTTAAAGGTATCGACATGCGTCGTATCCGTTTTTTCCACAAACCGCGCGCTGTGGATGACGCCATTCATCACTACGACAACTCCATGTTTCCCCAGGGAAGGTTCTGCCGCTGCCTGTACCGCTTCCAGTAAATTAAGCGGCCCGTCAGCACTGACTGCCGTAGACGGGCGCATGGAGCCAACCATAACGACAGGCTTTGCCGTATGCACGGTCAAATGCAGAAAATATGCCGTTTCTTCCAGAGAATCCGTCCCATGGGTAATGACAATGCCATCGACTGCATCGTCATCAGCTATTTCTGCCACTCGTTTTGCCAACGCCAGCCACAAGGATTCGGTCATATTGGAACTGTCTATATTACAAAACTGTTCGCCCTGCACGTCCGCATACCGTGCCATTTCCGGCACGGCTGCCAACAATTCATCAATCGTCGCCTCACCGGCTGTATATCCTGTCAAATCTTCTGCTGATGCCGCTTTCCCGGCAATAGTGCCGCCGCAGGCAATTACATATATACGTTTTTTTCCCATAAAGCACACTCCCACTAGGTGTCATAGTATTAGATTATTAGACTTATTATACTGAATCTTTTTGCATTTGACAAAGGACAAAAAAACAGTTCTCAACAAGTACGCTGAGAACTGTTCGTTTAAAGAAAAATTAATGTGCATGCGTGGAACGAAGAGAATCACTGGCTATTGCTTCTTTTTCAGCAGGTGCCGGGGCCACATCGTGCAGCGTTCCCATTTTCGCTTTAGTAATAACGCTGTGTTTATATCCATACCCAAAGTATACACCTAAACCAATAACCAGCCATACAAGGAAGCGAATCTGTGTAATCGTCGGCAGCATGATAATCAAGATGCCGCAGAAAATAATAGCTAATATGGGCAGTACCGGAACAAACGGGCATTTAAACGGACGAACACGGTTCGGCTGTCTTTTGCGCAGAACCAAAACAGCGCCAGCTACAATAATAAAGGCACCCAACGTACCAATGTTTACCATTTCCGCTACAATACCAATCGGCGTAACACCGGCCAGTACAGAAGTAATGCAGGCTACCAGCAGAGAGCTGCGGACAGGAACTTTTGTTTTATGGCTAATCCGGCCAAAAAACTTAGGCAGCAAGCCATCACGGGACATAACAAACAAGATGCGGCTTTGTCCAAAGAACAATACCAGCAGTACAGATGTCAAACCGCAGATAGCACCGACAGAAACGACAGCGGCCCCCCAATGATACCCAATCGTCTGCAGCGCAAAGGCTACCGGCGCAGCGACGCTCTTAAACTGCAGATACGGAACAATGCCTGTCAAAATACCGGAAACCAATATATATAATATCGTGCAGATTACTAAGGATAAAATAATGCCTCTTGGCATAGATTTCTGCGGGTTCTTTACTTCTTCAGCTGCCGTAGATACAGCGTCAAAGCCAATGTATGCAAAAAATACAACCGATGCGCCGGTCAATACACCGGACCAACCATACGGCATAAACGGTTCCCAATTGGAAGCATCGACATGGCTGACGCCCAACACGATAAACAAGGCAACCACTGCCAATTTGATGACAACAATTAAGTTATTAACAAAACTGCTCTGCGTTACGCCGCGCATATTAATCAGGCAAATCAGCCAAATAATGGCCATGGCCGGTAAATTGACAATGCCGCCTTCCAACGGACTTGCCATCAAGAAAGACGGAATGGCGATGCCCAAATTCAAAAAGATATTAGACAAGTAAGCCGCCCAGCCAATGGATACGGCACTAAGTCCCAAGCTGTATTCCAGCAGTAAGTCCCAGCCAATAATCCAAGCCCAAAATTCACCTAATACTGCATAGCCATAGGTATAAGCACTCCCGGCTACCGGAATCATTGCAGCAAATTCAGAATAACATAATGCCGCACAACCACAAGCCAACGCCGCAATGATAAAGGAAATAACCAATGCCGGACCGGAAAAATTAGCGGCCGCAATGCCTGTCAACACAAAAATCCCTGTGCCGACAATACAGCCAATGCCCAACATCGTCAAGCCAAAAGTTCCTAAAGTACGCTTCATACCTCCGTCTTGTTTGGTCTCTGCCATAAAATCTGCTATGCTCTTTGTCCTAAAAATCCCCGTACTCTTCATACCAATTCCTCCCCATAGACTCACAAAAAAGAAAAAAACGCAAGGAAACAACATATATGCTGCCGCTTCCTTGCGTCGTATAATCTTATTCTGTTTCTTATTTTTTCTTTATTTATTATATACATTATACTTCTTTACCATTTATTTGTAAAGTAAATTTCCGTATTTTATTAAATTTATACTCCGCTCATTATTTGGCACCATATTATTTTCTTAATTTTTTATATCCGCGAGAGCATTCGTCATGTTATCTTGTCATTGAGGATTGCCGTCCTTCCTGATATAATCGTAACATATATACAAAGGAAGGATAAGATATACGATGAATCTATATATAGGCTATACGCTGCTGGGACAAATTATATGGGGACTTTTACCTCTGTTTTGGATGCTTTTGCAGGATATTTCCGCTTTTTACATCTTAGCAACGCGAATTGTCTGGTCAGCTATTTTTTGTTACGGCTTAATCATACAAAAAAAATTGCTGCCCCATCTCAAAGAAATCACGCAGTACCGTCAGGAATGGCCGTACATAGCCGGCGCCTGCATCATGATTACAATCAACTGGGGCACATTTATCTATGCCATGACCCATCAGCATATTCTGCAGTCTAGCTTGGCGTATTTCATCAATCCCATTGTTGTCATTTTATTAGGTTCCCTGCTGTTTCATGAAAAACTAGGAAAGCTGCAGCTCTTATCCATCCTCTTTGCTATGACCGGACTGGGCATCGCGATCTTTTTGTTTGGACAAATCCCGTACATTTCACTAATTATCTGCGGGTCTTGGGCTTCATACAGTCTGTTAAAGAAAAAAATACAACTGGACAGCCAGATTTCGGTCTTTATCGAATCGTTTTCCATGGTTCCTCTCTCACTGGCTTTTATTGCTTGGAGTGAATGGAATGGCTGCGGTGCTGTCGGTGTATTTCATGGCTGGCAGTACTTGCTGCTGCCGGCAACCGGTGTGGTCACTGCCGTGCCTATGCTGTTGTTTACAGCCGGACTGAAAGGCACGCCGGTTACGGTGTCAGGCATCTGCATGTACTTAGCTCCCAGCATTTCGCTCGTTATCGGCCTGCTCAGCGGCGAACCGCTGACGAAGCCGCTGCTCGTAACGTTTATTTTTACTTGGATTGCTGTTGCCCTCTACATTGCTGGCATTTTCAGCATGATTAAAAAAATGAAACGTATTCATGTTGATAGCAAGAACTAAAAAACGACAGACAAAAGGGGCTTACCGCTTCGCGCGGCAGCCCCTTCTTGGTATATAACGACACCTCAAAAATTATCGGTGTACTTTTTCATTCAGCCAATCGACGGCATCGCCCATCATGTTCGTCGTAACAAAATGTCCCAATCCGTCGTATGTCAGCCATTTACAGTCAACGTCTTTCGTATTGCGGAGTTTAGCCATATATAAATCCTGGGCATGATTATCGACGACATCATCTGCTCCGCCATTGAGCGCCAGTACAGAACGTCCTTCCAGGCGCTGCGTATGCAGATATGGATCCATGGCCTGCAGCTGCCGCTGTAAAAAGGGATAACTGCGCGGTTTGTCAATGTGAAGAGCCGCCCGAAAACGCCGTTCCGATTCATCCCACCAGCCCGAGCCGTTGAGGGCTACAGCCGTACAAAATTCATTATAATGCGTCATGACGCCCAATGATGTAAAGCCGCCCATCGAATGGCCCATTACAGCCAGCGGCACGCCGGGACGCCAAGAAGCCATGTATTTGAGGTGCATGGGTACTTCGCGCAGATTTTGAAAAATAGTCTGCCAAAACGCACTGTATGACGACGGTGCATTGTAATCAATCGTTCCCCGTTCGCCATGATTGACGGCATCCGGAATCAGCACATCATACCCATACGCAGCCAGCACATGTCCCCGTACAGCCTGATATTCTTTTTGGGATGACCAGCCATGATAAAATAACACGACGCCTTTCGGCATTTCACCGCTTGTAATTTGCAAGCAGGGTATTCCTTCTACATACACTTTCTTTTCTTGAATCATTCGTTATCCTCACTACCGTTATCTATTTTTGTTGCGCAACGCCAAGGGCTTATCTAGTAATTCAGCCCACACCAGCCCTGCATAAATATCTTGCGCTTCCGGCTCAATCGTACTCCAAGGATCTGGCCGCACCATATGCGGCACCGTGATGGCAGCTGCTGCGCCGGGATTCGGCACGGCTGCCGGTGTATGGAACACGGGAACAGGATGCGCTGCAGCCGACTGCGCCGCTGTTTTTTCTCTTGCTGCAGCTGGCGTTCGTTTTTTCTTTGCCGCCGCAGGAACTGTCGTTGCCTTGACAGGCTGCTGTAACGGCTGCTTGTTTCGTTTTACTTCTTCTTTGCGGGGCGGTATGGGAATGGGGCCCTTTCGCTTGGGATAGTTCCGTCTGCGCCGCAATAAATCCGGCAAAACAGCCGCAGCAACCATAATGAATATGAGCCATATATAGTCCATACGCTCACCTACTTCGTATCCGTTTCGGTCGGCGTCCGTCCTGTATGATGGTCTTCAGCAGGAGCCGCCGGTTTGGCTTTCGGCACGCCAGCCTGGGCTACAGCCGTCCGCATCTGCGTATCTGCCATAATATTTTTCATGTTGTAATAATCCATAACGCCCAGCTTGCCTTCGCGCAGTGCCTGTGCCAACGCCAGCGGTACTTCAGCCTGCGCTTCTACGACTTTAGCCTGCATTTCCTGGGTATACGCCTGCATTTCCTGTTCTTTGGCAACAGCCATCGCCCGGCGTTCTTCCGCTTTTGCCTGAGCAATCTGCTTGTCCGCTTCGGCCTGGTCTGTCTGCAGACGCGCGCCGATATTACGGCCTACATCTACATCGGCAATATCAATGGAAAGGATTTCAAAAGCCGTACCTGCATCCAGTCCTTTGCTCAGTACGGTTTTAGAAATTTCATCCGGGTTTTCCAACACCTGCGAATGATCTGCTGCCGAGCCGACACTGGTAACGATACCTTCACCAACACGGGCAATGACCGTCGCTTCTCCGGCACCGCCGACCAAACGGTCAATATTGGCACGGACAGTAACACGGGCACGGACTTTCAGTTCAATGCCGTTTTGAGCTACTGCTGAAATAAACGGCGTTTCAATGACTTTAGGATTGACGCTCATCTGCACGGCTTCCAACACGTCGCGGCCAGCCAAATCAATGGCGCAGGCCCGTTCAAACGTCAGGGACATCGTAGCCCGGTGCGCCGCGATTAACGCATCTACGACGCGGTCTACATCCCCGCCGGCCAAATAATGGGCTTCCAACTGATTGACGTTGACATCCAATCCGGCCTTATTGGCTTTAACCAACGGCAGGATTATCTTGGACGGTACTACGCGCCGCAGCCGCATGCCGATGAGATTGACAATACCGACTGATACGCCTGCAGCCATGGCAGAAATCCACAGTCCAATTGGCACAAAATGCAAAAACAAAGAAATGACAATGACGGCTGCCACAATTACCAACAAGGGAACAGCCAATATCGTTAACATAGACATAAAACCCTCCTTTGCATACTACGCATCCCGTTTGGGAACCGGTTCGACAGTAATGCAGTACCCTGCCGTTTTGACAACACGGATATCCGTGTCCCGCAGAATATACTCACTGCCTGCGGCCTTTGCCTCTACCCGTTTGCCGTCTATACGCACAAAACCGCTGGGCTTCAAATCCGTAATCGTTCTGCCGCGTTTGTACAAATACTGACTTTTATCTTCATGCGACGTATATCCTTTTTCTTTCGTAGAACGGGTTTTCAACGTAAACTTAGACAAAAGCCGGCTCTTCGGCAGCTTTTTGCCAATACCATAAAACAGCACCAGTGCCAGCACGGTGCCGCCAGCCAAGATGTATACGGCATCAATCGTCGCGCCCAGCATATAAAACAAACTGCCAAACAGAAGCAGCACGCCAACAATGCCAAAAATACCGGCTCCCGGCGCGGCCAGCTCCAGGGCAATACATACAAAACTGCCAATAAACGCTGCTAATACCTTGATGTCTTCCGTCAGCGATTCCTCACCGGTTATCAGCAGCATGCCGCCCAAAACAAACGCCGCGGCAATGCCTATGCCCATGCCGGCCATCTTAATTTCCAAAAATATGGCAGCCAAAATAAGCGCAATAAAAATCATGCGGACATATTCATTTTGCAGTATGCCCACGATCATATCTTTCCAATTTCGTTCTTCATACTGCACGCTGGCATTTCTCATACTGAAAAACCGCAGGGCGTCTTCCGGTGAATCCGCCGTTCCTTCTGATACATTCAGCTCTTTTGCCTGTTTGTCTGTCAGCGATAAAATTTTTCCAGGTTCTGCGTAATCCGGGAATCCTTCTGTCTTATCGACCATGGCTTCTGCTACGCTGGGATTATGCCCCATCGCATTGGCTGTCGCGCTGAATTCCGACTTCAAAGCCGCTATATTTTTTTCCGTATTGGGAATCGGCTCTGCCGCTCCTATGCTGCTGCCCGGTGCCATAATAATATGACGGCACGAAAGTGCAATCAATGCCCCGGCAGACCAAGCTCGTGACGTGACATAGGCAATCGTCGGCAGCGATGTCCGCTGCAGCATATCTCGTATTTTCAGCGCACTGCCTACGCGGCCTCCCTGCGTATTAATGAGCAGCATCACCGCTTTGTCCTGATTTTCTTCAGCCTGCGCAATGCCTCGCTGTACCAATGCGGCCTGACTGCCGTCAATCTCCCCGGTAATCACAATAGCCCGCACAGCATCCGCCGCCATGGCCTGTGGCATCACAGTGGCTGCAGCTATACAAAAAACACTAATCAGACATATACACACACGCTGCATAAATGCCATAAGCCCTCCTTGACAATCTGCCTTTACGATTCCGACTTTTTCAGCCATTGAAAATATCCTGCCTGCCTGAGGCGCTGCAGTTCTTCCGGGGACAAGGAATGGGCCGCTTGTTTTTCCAAATCTTCCAACGGCTTCTGTTCCATGCTGTGAATCCGTTCAACTACCGCATTATATACTGTCGGCGGTTTGTTTTCTTTTATCCATTCCAGCATATGGTCCAGCCATTTGCGGCACGTCCAAGCTTCTTCACCCAGATTATGCCCCCGCAGTATCCGGACTTGTTCTTGTTCCGGAATTTTTGCTAAAAACCAATTCCATTTTTCTCGTGCAATAAGATACTGATACATCTCATCTATCGCGCGAATGTGACGATCGTGAAGTTCAAGCGTATATCGCGACCAAAATAGACTGAGCGTCATATTGACTACCTCCAATATGTAAATAATAACATACTATCTTTATACAATTCCACATTATAGCAAAAAATCCTCTTTATTTCAGCAAAAAAAGTCCCGATTCTACACATTGACAGTGTAAAATCGGGATAAAAGGATAACCTGTTTCACATGTATGCTGCTGCGGTCTGTGCCGGCTGTGCTGTTTGCGTATCTGCATCCACGGTTTGCGCGCTGTAGGACAAATACGTTTTAGCCATGCGGGCTATATCTTCTTCCGTAATTCCCAAATCAGCTGTCCGCACATCAAGCTGCAGCTGTTTTTCCATCTCTGCTAACCGTGTCGTGCAGTCGTTGGCTGTAAAACCGCCGAGTGTGCGCGCGATTTTACCATAACGGAATACATCCTGCTTGCTCGCCAAATCCAGCAATACCGGATACACAGCCGGGAGAACATCTTCATACGCCATATGAACTAGTTCGGCCGCTTTTTTCATGCCGCACAACAGCACATTACCTGTGCCATATCCAACCATGCAGCTGATAATGCTGCCAAGAACCAATTTTTCCCAGTCTGTTTCACTGGCTGTATCCTGATAGACAGATACCAAATGTTTTTTCAGCAGCGATAAGCCGTACAGTGCCATCGCATCTGCCAAGGGCTGGGATGTATGCGCCGTATATGCATTAATCGTACGGCAGACGGCCGCAAATCCAGCCAAGGCAATTTCTTTTTTACGCATCGTTTTCATGCATACCGGATCGACCAAAACAGCCGCCGCATTGGCACTGGGACTGTATACCGCCTGGTCTTTGCCGTCTGCGTCTTTCCACATCACTACGCCATGAAATGCTTCTTCTATATCATACGTTGCCGGAATAATGACCAGCGGAATATGTTTTTTCCATTCTTTTTCTGCTGCATATACAATCTGTTTGGCACTGATCACGGCATCATTGCCGCCAACAGCCACTACCATATCGCCCTGGAGATGCTGCAGCTGTTCCAAACCGTTTTGAATCATGACCTGTTGTGTTTTGTTGTCACCATGGGCAAATACACCGTAGTGTACGCCTGCTTTATCAAAACTGTCTTGAATCGTTTTCCATGCGTCTTCTATACGCTTTGCTGTAGAATCCGTTACAAACAGAGCCTGTTTGCCATACGTTTTGACAAGCGCGCCGGCTTTGCGGCATGTATGCGAGCCAAAAATCATATTGGACGGCATGAAAAAGGAGAAATTGAGCGGCCGTTCCGCATAGGTGACAGCTCCTTCCGACTGTACTTCCTTCAGGGCACTTGCCATCGCCAGGCCAAAGGCCATATCGCGTGCCGTTTCGCTCGGTGCTTCCACAGCGACATCGACATGCGTAGCAAATTTTTCACCGTACCGTGCTTTGCAGAACACACCAAAGCCCAAGCCCAATACAGACCAGCCCAATACCATGCCCCATTCCTGCGGAACCAATGCCGCGCCGGAACCAGGGATAATATACATCGCTACCATAAAACCGGACATCAATACTGCCATGGCACCAACCAGTTTGTAATGCCCGACACGATATGGACGCGGCATATCCGGTGCTTTGGAACGAAGAATCATAAAGGAAACGGCTACCATGCAGTACGCTACGCAGCAGCCAAAGTTGCCGGCATCGACAACCCAAACAAGCATTTTTTTGCCAAAAAATGGTGCAATAATAGAAAGCAAGCCAATAAGCAGCAGCGCATTGACAGGACTTTTATATTTTTTGTGCAGTTTGGCAAATACATGCGGAATCATGTACGATTCGGCCATTGAATACATGGCACGGCTACCGCCAATTAAAAACGAATTCCAACTCGTAATAATCCCGCACAAGCCCCCAATAATCAGGACTTTCGCCATCATCGTACTGCCAAAAGCCTTGGCCATGGCATCTGCCGTAACCAAACCACCAACACCTTTCATGGCATTGGCAATAGCCGCATTATTCATCACATACCCTACGCCAAAAATAATCAAAGCATAAAATGCAACAGCCAGTATGATGGATAAAATCAAAATACGGCCGATTTTTTTCAGCGATACGGAAATTTCTTCTGCAGCCTGCGGGATGACATCAAAACCGATAAAGAAGAACGGCGTCATGACGGCAACAGCCAGCGTTCCTTTGAGCATATCCGTTGTCGTTGCGCCCATAAACAGCTGATTATCTAAATTATCGGCCTGCCCGGAAAACAGAGAAGCAGCTATTAAAAGAATACCTACGCCTCCGATAATAACGGTTAAAATCGTCTGCAAAATCGCAGCTGTTTTTGTACCAATAATGTTTATGTATGTAATAAAAGCAGCCACTAGTACTGCCATAGCCAGCCACGACGCATAAATATCAAATCCTTCTACACTATATAAATACCCCTGCAGAAAATCAGGATAAATATACGTTACAATGGTTGGCAGCGCGCAGGCTTCAAAACATACGACGCTGACATACCCCAAGACAATCGCCCACGTGCAGACAAACGAGCCAATCGGTCCCATGGCTTTAAAACTGAAAACATGTTCGCCGCCGCACTGGGGCATGGCTGACGTCAGTTCCGCATACGTAAGCCCTACAAAAAACACCATCAAGCCGCCAATGACAAAGCCGAGCATAGCCCCTACGACACCGCCCTGCATAATCCAGTCGCCCGTAGAAACAACCCAGCCCCAGCCAATCATTGCGCCAAAAGCAATAACCAGTATATCCCATGCACTGAGGACTTTATCAAAATCAGATGCTTTGGTTGCAGCCATATAAATTCCCCCTCATTTGTTGTACTTACATCTCTTCAAACCGCATTTCGACAAAAGCCTGAATAAATTTTGCCGTCCGTTCCCATCCCAACACACTGCTGTCTACCAGCAAATGCCGGTTGTGCCGGTCGCCGCGATAGGTTCCGGTAATATATTTATATCGTCTATGCAGCATGCTGTCATACTCATGAATCAATTCCAAGGCCCGTTTTTTTGTTACATGCATCTTATCTACGACTGCCTGTATCCGTTTTTCTTCCGGCGCATAAATAAATACATTAATAGCATTCGGTTCATCTTTCAAAATATAATCACTGCAGCGGCCAATGATGACGCAGGAATGACGTGCCATTTTATGAATAACTTCAAACTGTGTATAAATTACTTTATTCGATAAGTTCGCATAGCGTGTCCCCAACGACGTATTGATGCCAAAAGGCACGAAGTTCTTATTATCGGCCTGTTCTACCAGTGCTTTATCTACGCCGATTTTTTCAACAACTTTATCGACCAAATCACGGTCATAATATTCAATCCCCATAGATGATGCCAGCATTTTGCCGATTTCCGGCCCGCCGCTGCCAAATTCACAGCCTACGGTTACTACAAAATGTCTCATCCAATCTCCCCCTTAAAAAAGACGAATGCCTTCTATCCCCTCTCTAGAAGGCATCCTCTTTTGATGATTTTATTTTGTCAATTCTTCCACAGATTCTTTCAAAATAGCAATCGCTTTGTCTACATGTTCTTTCTGCAAAATCAGCGGCGGAACCAGCCGAATGATGTTAGAGCCAATCGCCGTGGTCAGCATATGTTTTTCCAAGCATTTGTGCTTGATATCCACGCTGTTGACGCCGTCAAATTCAAGACCTATCATCAGTCCCTGTCCGCGGGCTTCTTTCAGATGCGGAATTTCTTTTCGTGCCTGTTCCAAGAAATAGGCGCCCATTTTTTTCGCATTTCCAGCCAAATCTTTGTCCAGCAGTTCGGTTACTTCTGCCAACGCTGCGGCGCACGATACAGGATGACCGCCAAAGGTACTGCCGTGCGAACCCATCGTAAAGGCTTTGGAAACCTTGTCTGTCGCACAAATCGCAGCAATCGGCATGCCGCCGCCCATGGCTTTGGCCATAGAAACAATGTCCGGTTTGATGCCATAGTTCATATAGGACATAACAGCACCGGTACGGCACCAGCCCGTCTGTACTTCATCCAATAAGAGCAGCAGTCCTTTTTCATCACACAATTTCCGCAGGCCCGTCAAAAATTCTTTTGTTGCCGGGTGAATACCACCTTCGCCCTGTACCGGTTCTACCATAATGCCAATCGTGTTTTCCGTAACGGCTTCTTTAAATGCTTCCAAATTGTTGAACTCTGCATACGTAAAGCCCGGCGTCATATCGCCAAAACCAATCTGGCAGGCATTGTCCGGCTGCCCTGTCGCACTCATGGAACCAAACGTGCGGCCATGAAACGACATTTTCGCCGTGACGATGTTGTATTTGTGCGGGCCATACGTTTCTACACCATATTTACGAGCCATTTTAATCATGGCTTCGTTGGCTTCTGTCCCGGAATTCTGATAAAAGATTTTATCCATGCCAATAGTGGTGCAAACTTTTTCAGCCAGCAAAGCCTGCGGAATCGTATACGGATAATTGAACGTCTGCATAATATCCATAGCCTGATCGATAACGGCCATGACGACTTTGTCATTGCAGCTGCCTGCGCTGTTGACGGCAATGCCGGCATAGAAATCCAGATACGGCGTCCCCTTTTCGTCGTATACATACATTCCCTTAGCCCGTTCTGCCAAAAAGTCGTACCGTTCGTACGTTTCAATCATGTACTTTTTTACTTTGGCCTTAATGTCTTCTGCTGTCAAACCTGTTTCTGTCAATCGCATTGTCTATTCCCCCTATAACCAAACAACTATTCTTACCTGCAAAAACAAATAGAGGCAATGACATCCAAGCGTATTCTCAGCGTCATTGCCTCTATATATGTTGTTTTGCATTTATTAACTGTAATTATACTATCACTTTATTTTTAATCTGTCAACACAATATATTTATTATTTTTTTATGTTTACTTTAGTATTTTGTAAACAAGCGCATGAATATCGTCTGCTTTTTTGCCATAGACGTTATCATCCTGCAGCAGTCTGCTGTATTTAGAGCTTGACTTAAAGCGCACTCTAGGTAGTATGATAGCATAAAGTAATTGATTTCAGGAGGATACACCGATGAATAAAAAAAAGCTCGCCAAATGGCTGTGCCCTATCATGCTCATTGCCTGCGCTGCTGTATACCTGTGGGTTCCCGGTGCCAAAACAGTCACCCAGCAAAGCGTAAAAGCGACAAAAGCTGTTGCTGCTCATTACGCTCCCACTGACGCCGTAGATGCCGCTAACATCCGGCAGGTTATTACCAAAGACAGCACCACATCCCGCACCATTATGTGGCAGTCTTCCTTTTCAGAAGATAAAGCCGTCGTCGAATACCGCCGCAAAGACAGTGGTGACCTATGGAGCGTCCCTGCAAGCAGTGAAGAATTTACCGACGATGATACGACAACATACATTCACACCGCTGTACTGACCGACCTGACGCCGGGAACATCATATGAATACCGCGTTGGGTACGAAAAAAAGCGGAGCGGCTGGATGCCGCTGCAGACAGCACAGGGCAATACCTTCAAAGCCTTAATTTTCCCTGATTCCCAATCCAGCGACTACAGTTCTTGGGCAGCCACCAAAGATCCGGCATGGCAGACTAATCCGGATGCCCAATTTTTTGTCAATATGGGGGATTTAGTCGACAATGGGCAAGACCATTACCAATGGAATGCTTGGTTTGATGTCGTCGCAGATATGGCAAGCCAAATTCCTGTCGCACCGGTCATGGGCAATCATGAAACGTATGACAGAGATTGGAAGGTCCGCATGCCTGTCGCATATCTCCATTTGTTCTCCCTGCCGGCGCAAGAAAACCCGGATTACCAAAACCAATTCTATTCCTTTGATTACGGCGACGTGCATTTCATCGTCTTAAACACGCAGATTACAGAAATGGCACAGTTCCAGCCGCAGCTGCTGGCAGATGAAATGGCATGGTTCCGCAAAGATATTCGCAGCACGGATAAAAAATGGAAAGTCGTCCTCATGCATAAAGACCCCCTGCAGTATGGCTTTGCCAATCGACCCGACCCCAGAGAAGAAGGTTTCTCCCCGGAAGGAAAAGACTGGATGCCTTTATTTGATGAATACGGCGTCGATGTCGTTTTATCCGCGCATTTGCATACGTACCGCGACCGCGGCCATATCACTGATTTCAAACGCGATGCCAAAGGCCCGCTGTATATTATTACCGGCGTTGCCGGCAACGTACAGTATCCCGGTCTTTGGAAACAGCATGCCTTGGATGAATATGTCGCTCCCCAGCCGGAAACGGACAACTACCTCGTCATGCAGGCCACAGAGGATACCTTATCCTTTAGCAGCTATCTCCCATCAGGAGAATTGCTCCACACGAGTACAGTAGAAAAATAACTTTTTACCACTACAAACGATAAACTACAAACTAAAAGGGCTTGTCGCTTCACGCGACAGCCCTTTTTTTACGTCATTATCTAAAACATTTTATACACCTGCAGCCACCATCTGCCCTGATGATCTTCCGGTTCTGTCCGGTCCCTGCGTCCGTGAATTTTCCACGCATAATCAAGCTGTACATTCCAATCTGTCGTTTTTTGATAACGCAGCCCGACGCCCCAGCCAGACAAATGATCCCATGCCCGATCGCCGCCATTTCGCAGCTTCGCACCGGCTGTATCAATAAATACGGCTGATTCCAAATACTTGATGCCGGTCTGGCGGCGGATTTCTCCTGTAAGCAAATATCCCGCATCGCCGTATCCATCGCTGGCACCATACGCCCGCACGCCGTTCATACCGCCGAGATAGAACTGTTCACTGCCATCCAGCGAACGATTTGCCAGCTGACCGCTCGCGTTGATGCGGTAATTCCACGGCCCGTCATACCAGATATTCAGCAAATCACCGGTCAGCTTATGATAGGTTCCATCATAATACATAGGACGACTGCCGCTGCCCGTATCCGTGCGGATATGCCCATTCCAATAGATAAGGCTGTACTGTGTAAATTGATTGGGGTAATATTGACTGCCGCTTAATCCCACATGAAAGACATTTCCTGTCTTTTTCGTAGAAATCTCTCCGGCAATCGGTATGCCCGGCAGCAAATCGAAGCGATATCGATTGCGGTCTTTGATATTCCGATGATCGTACCCGTACAGCAACGTAAGCCGCTGCAGCCGGTTCCGATATAACGGCGTCAAGCCGTAAAAACTAATTCCTCTGGATTGCCCCAGCGACGTATAAAAATTATTTGTTTTTAGTTCATAACTTGACTGGCTCCAGCCAATGCCCCAGCGCGTACCGTCATCCCCAACCGGTGTTTCGTAGCGCACGCCGTAGTTTTTTACCTCATGATTTGTCATCATACCGTTTAAAAGGACTTTGTCCCCGCCATGACTGGGATTGTTGATTTCCGTATGAAACCCATAACGGCATTTGCCTGAATAGTAGCCGCCGCCGTTATCAAAAAAGACATAGTTGTTCCATACAGGACGTCGCAGCACTTCTACGCCCATCTTGGTCGTACCAGCTGTATCTCCTGGCATGAAAACAGCCCGTGCCGTCACAGCCGGCAAATCATTCAAATTGTTCATAACCATTTCTACAGTATTGTCTTTGATGACATCACCGGGACGAAGTTTTTTTACATACTCTTGAATAACCGAGTCCGCCACATCAGATTCATTTTTCAGTACCGTAATTGAATCATAAGCAGCTGTATAGACATGAATCTTCAATACGCCCCGCTGTATTTCCTGTGCCGGTAAAACCGCCTGTGGAATCGTATATCCTTTACTGCGATAATATTCCGTAATTTTCTGTGTCAGCACGGATAACTCACTAACTTCAACATTTCGTTGGCTGTACGCACGCAAAATCTGCTGCAGCCCTTCCTGTTCATCGACAGGGAGCAGTGTCCCCTGCAGAACAATTTTGCGAATATAAAACGCCGGATGTTCTGCCGTGCCCGTATTGCCGCTCTGCGAATTGATTCGGCTCGTATCAATCAGACGGTCCTGCTGGCCTGTTCGCTGATACGGCTGCGTCGTCACCGCTTCCTTATCAAACGTCGGAATCGGCGATGCCCCTTGACACGCCGTTCCTAAACAGGCCATCGCCATTGCGATACTGCATACTTTATAATTCATCGTATAAAAAATCCTTTCTCACAACATGCAAGGTGAAGCACCTGCATAGACACGCCATGCCCATGCAAGTCTTCCCCACCTCTACCATATCACTCATTCTGCCAACACATTTACGCCGCCATCCACAAAATACAACTCTGCCCGGCGTTCCCGGAAATGGTTTTGCTTATCCCACGGTGTATGATACCACAAGTAATCCATTACAACATGGGGAATATCCGGAATAGGCGTAACAGTCAGTTTTTTCTGAGCAATCGTCTTGTCCTGTACGTCAAAATCATAGCCTAAGACGTTGGGATCAAAACTACTGCCATCTGTATATTTGGCAATCTGATCAGACCAGAGCCAGTTGGCATAGGTCCCGGCTTTTTTCATTTCACTGCCTTGAATCAAATCTTTATTTTTGTTGTACTCAGCAAATGATGTATTGTCTTTCTGATTCGTCATCTTGTTTTTGACTATTTGTTCCACATCCAACTGATTAGTACCGTTATACGTCAAATTATTTAATACGTCATCCGATACCTTGGCTTTCGTAAGGAACACTTTCAGCAGCGGATTCGTATGGTCTTCGTAGATTTTCCACGTATTAGTAAAATCAAATCCAGTGTAATCATTGGCTTTGTTAGAACGTTCGTAGCCATTAGTTATTGCTGTTCCGCTTCCTATCAGCTTGTTTTTATTCACCCCATAAACGTTGGAAATCTTTCCATTCGTATTATCTCCTGCAATTAAGCCGAAATTATCACCAGTAACAGTAGTTGTTTCAGCCGTATAGGTATTCGATACGATGCCGGTGTTACTTCCGACAATGCCGCCAACATGTTCTTTTCCATGAATCGTCTGATCGTTTCCATTTTCTGTCATAACGTTGGTAAATACCTGGTCAATCGTACCGCTGTTTCTCCCTGCAATGCCGCCGACGTTAGTACTATTACCGGCTTTGATCACGCCCGTGTTATAGCCTGCCGTAATAGTACTTTGGTTATCACCAACGAGACCGCCGATGTTTTGGCTGTTTGCGTTTGCCGCACCCAATACATAGTTACCGTCGGCATCTTTCGTATAGGAACCTACTTGAATCGTACCGTTGTTGTAAATGGTGTTGACATAGTATCCTGCATCCACAGCATGACTGCCATCACTGCTCAAGTCATGGTCTGTATCTTGTGCACGGCCGCCCTCGACATGTCCTTTATTGACGCCAATCAAACCGCCGACATTGCTAATACCGGTTACTTGTCCGTTTAGGCTGTTGATGAGAGAGGAATACCGAATGTCACCGCTGTTCGTACCAATCAGACCACCTGTGCCATCCGCAGAGGTTGTATCATTGCCGTGCACATCGCCATGATTGATCATCGTGACTTGTGTCAAATTAGCTTCGTTGGTACCTATGATGCCGCCTGCGCCGCCCTTAGTGGCAATGACTGTGCCTTCATTGGCAATTCTTGTGTTTACGTATTCATAAATAGGTTCATCCGTATATACAGAATTCCCATCTGCATCAATAATAGGATTTCCATTGTTATCCAAAGCCGGTTTATATACTGGTACTAATTCATTAACCTTTTCTATCCGTTCTTCCCAAATAAACGCCCCATTACCATCCAGTACTGGTTCTCCATTTTCATCTTTTTTGATATCCCAATAGTGTTTTTCTACTAATCTGCTTTCCCACTTTTGTTTCTTAGTAGCTTGAATACTCTCTGTATTACGACCGATAATACCACCCACATGACTGCCGCCAATGACCTTGCCACTGCTAGTGTTTTCCATTCCCTGCAGCGTACCTGTATTTAAGCCAACAATACCGCCCACAGCATCTGCATCTTCCGCTTCAATGATGGATTTATTTTTAGCATCCTGAATAACACCTTTGGTATCATTAAATCCTACAGTTCCACCAAAGTATTTTGCCTGTGTTCCCGTTGCTTCAAGCTTAACATCTGTACTAATATTCTGAATAATACCATTATTAGTACCTGCTACACCGCCTACATTTTCGTTTCCTATAATCTTTCCAGAATTGACAAGTTCCATTCCATCTGCCGCAATTCTGCCTTCATTATATCCAGCAATACCACCTACGTTCTTCCAGCCATTAATTTCTACCATGAAACCATTTTCTAAATTATGCAATTCAGAATTTTTACTATTACTGCCAACAATGCCACCAACGTTTATATCACCATGAATTGTCGCTGTATTTCTTCCATTTTCAACGTGGGCAGTCCGATCATCTCCTTCGACAATATTTATATTATCTTGCTGAATACCTACAATACCGCCAACATTTTCAGATGTTCTATTAACATTCTTGCCGTTAATAGACAGTGCATTCGTAACATTTTCGATCCAATAACTATTTATACCTGTAATGCCGCCAACACCTTTATTGCCATAAATAACACTTTCATTATAACTATTCGTAATTCTGCCATTATTTATTCCAGCAATACCGCCAGATATAACCGAACCATTTACCAGTCTTCCGGTTACACCATGAGCACCGGTGTTTTCAATCTCTCCATAAGCATAGTAATCTCCCCATTTAAATTCTTGTTTTGCCATATCATTGATGCCTGTAATACCACCAATATACAAATCATGTACACCTGTATTTCCTGTTTCATCTACGGTTACAGCACTATTGGTTGAAGCATTAAGGATAGAGCCGCCTGTATTTCTTCCTACCAATCCACCCGCGGCTATATTCTCTGTACCATTTGGCTGTGCAATGATGGTACTCTGATCGTTAACCTCCCTTAAAACACTGCCGAATTTTAATTCGCCAAGCAACCCACCAACATTTTCATTTCCCTCAATAGTATTACCCATACCAATAATTTGAGAAATTCGAGCAGCTTCTGCCTGGCTGGCCAATGCGCCAACGGTATTACCAGTAAACTCAGAAGCATAAATTTTGAGATTTAGAACCGAAGCACGTTTTACTACTTCGTTGCCATCCGTATCTTTTTCTCTACTTCCCAGGTTGCCAAAGAGTCCGCCTTTCGCTTTGAGTCCAATAATGGCATTATCCATGCCGTCAAAGATACCCGTAAATGCTTGGTTTTCTTCACTGCCAATGGCTTTGTATGAATCTCCCAACGCACTGGCTTCGATATTGTTTTTCAAGGCAAAATGATAGCTTAATATATTTTCATCGGTGTGGCTTCGTGCCGCATCTTGAATGCCTTTGAGCTGATATTCATTTTTGACCCAGTAGTACAGTGAATCTTTGTAATTTCCCAGCACGTCTTGCAGTTTACTGCCCTCGGTTTCCCCTGTACTTGCTGTATCAAATTTGCCAAAGTTAAATTGACCTATTGAGTCATCCGTTTCATCCCCATTCACCCACATATCCAAAGCAATCTTGGCTTGACTGCTCGTTGTGCCATCATTTTTGGTAAATGAAATAGTATGTCCTTCATCCTGATGGTCTTTGAAAAACTGCTGTACGCTTTTGGCTGTGCCATAGTTATACTCAGCATCTTTGTTTTCTTTGGCACCGACATGGGTCACATCGAGAATCAGATGATGGTCCCCTTGGAGATGGATGCTGCCGCCGACATACAAATCCGTATCGACGTAGACATCGCCTGTTTGTGACGTGATATTCATATCCCCATAGACGGTCGTCTTGCCTTGCTTCATGTTGCCGTAAAGCAAATAAGCACTGCCCTCGGTGGTAATGTTCAAATCGCCATCTTTCGCAGCTTGACCAGTCATACGGCTGTAGTACGTCTTGATGTCTTTCATCGCTGCCGTAGGGTCATTGGAATTCGTTTCTGTATAATCAGCATTTGTATCCATGACGTTCCCACCAGCAATTGTAGTCGATTGTCCTTTTTCAGCGGTGTTCAGTTTCCAATACGATTCCAAACTTCCTGCGTTAATGTTGATATTGCCGTTTTCCGCATCACTTTCGTCAGTCCCTGTCGCCGTGACTTCCCCAAAAATAGTAAGCGGGTTGTTCATAACATTCATGGTAACAGACGAACCGTACAAAGAAGATGATTTGCCCAAAACGATTGCGTTGGTTTTACTTTTATCCGCATTGAGCTGCAATGCCCCGTCACTGTACAGCAAGCCGCCATACAAGTTCAAATGATTTTCCGTTTGTGCTGTACAGTCAATGGAAAAGTTGTTCAGCGTCAGACCGGCACCATAGACAGCCAGCGAATCCCGCATTTCCAGCTTATTCTGTGCATCCAAAAGTAACGTATTACCATTAAATTTATCTTTATCAATCGTTACGATCGTCAGGTAGGGATTATACGCCGTGCCATGAGTAAGATGCACGCTTCCCGTCTTTCCTAAGTCTGTTAGATTTTTGCCATCCGTAGTTTTGAATTTATCCGTATCCGTATAAAAAGCATTCAAAACAGGCAGACCGATACCGTCGTCAATGCGCCAAGTATTTTCCATATCAGTCGCACTATTAGTTGGGTCAGCAAATTTATCTTCTGGTTTTACTGTCCAACCTTCATAGGTCGAAGGAACCTTTCCGTCATTATCTTTAGGCGTAACATAAAACTGTTTTGTAAACTGGTCATCAAATGTTACATACAACGTTCTGCTATCGCGACGTTCCTTGGGACCTAAACTACTATAAAAAAGACTATTTTGCTTGGGTAAAATACAATAAATATTGTTGCCAACATGATAATATACATCGTTGGTAGAAAGATCCTTTTTATCCCAGAAGCCAACAATAGCTTGAGCCTTGAGCCAATCTTTAAAATTTAGTTCATAATTGCCATCAGCATTCTGCTTATATGCTCCAAGATTTCCCAATGTATATACGTTATTTATCGTTAAATAGTGCGTAGTAACAGCAGTCTCATCAAATGTTCTTGTTCCATCTTTATCTGTAATTTCATAGTTATACACTCCCCCAATAATACCGCCAATAGCATTGGCTTCTGTACTCTGTGGCTGGAAAGAGCGAATTGTTCCTAAATTATAGGCAAAAGATAAAGACATATCTTCTGGAGTTTTCCCATTCGCATCATTACCTCCGCCTAAGTTGACACTGCCTACGAGTCCGCCTACGTTACTTTTTTCAGAATTTCCTTTATTATTAACAACCGTAATATTGCCTGTGTTAAATACATTTTTTAGATAACCGCTAGCCCAATAGCCAGTAATACCACCAACACAAGACGTATTATTATAAATCTCCCCTGTATTATAGGCTTTTTCTACAATACCAGACAGACGTCCCACGATACCACCGACATGGCGGCCATAATAGGTAAAATCTTCTGTACCAATTTTTCCCGTATTAAATACATCATACAAAATCGTCCGTGCCGAAGAATGTTCCGTTGTATCTCCGACAATACCACCAATATTTGCCGGTACCCTAGTTTTTTTAGTTGTATCAATTGCATCACTGATACGGGTGGTATAAATATTACCTACGTTATATGAAGAAGCAATGGAGTTATTATACGACATGCCGACAATGCCGCCAATATTTGTATAGCCAGCTACGGTACCGGCATTATAACAGCCCGTGATACCTGCTGTATAGGGATTGTTTTTGATCTCTGCTAATTTGTTGCTCAAGGTAATCTTATTAATGTTAGCATAGTCTGTTGATGTAGACACTAACCGCCAGCGGTCTACTTTGCCGACAATGCCGCCGATATTCGATGTTTCGGCAATCGTGGGAACTTCCGTGCCCGCTGTCGTGGAGGCTGCATCTCGCTCTGCATCATCAATCAGACCATGGGTATACGAATGTACGTTGCCGCGGTTACCGCTGTTAGCGATTAATAAATGAACACCCGAAACCATACCGGCAATACCGCCGATGTTGCCAGTAATATAGTTTTCTGCATTGGATGTTGTATAATCTTTTCGAATAATTTCTCTAGAAAACACCCCATTTTTATCTACTGCGCCGGTTCCCATGATATTGCCGCCGTCATTGACGGCATTGCGAATGCGATAGTATAATTGTTTCGTAATCGCATTTTTTTCGCTGTCATCTCTGCCAAAAAATCCGGCAATGCCGCCGACGTTATGCGACCCATAGACATGATTGCCCCGATTCGTCGCTGTGTCGATGTCTGTATTTCTAGCTCTGCCGACAATACCGCCGACGTTGCCGGCTGTATACCGCAAACGGTTAACATCTGCCGCTGTACCCGTATATTTTTCTGTCGTCGTGGTCACATCGCCGCTATTGGTTACATTTTCAATGCGGCTGTGTTTGATATTCTCTGATTCATTACCTATTTCAGGGTTATCACCTTTGTTAGAAACAGAAATGGAGCCTACAATGCCGCCAACATTAGCTGTTCGTACCTTCTCCGTGTGATACCCATCATTTCCTCGATACCCATTTTGCTCATAGTCTGTATGGAATATGTAATCCCCTAATTTATAGCCATTGGCTAGAATATTCCCTTCATTGGATAGATTATACAAATGTGTATCTTGCGCTCTGCCTACAATACCGCCGACATCATAGCCGCCTTCTACATGCGTCAAGTTGGAAATCACGCTGCCGTTTGCATTACCAATAACAGCATCGGAAGCATAGCCAACTAAACCGCCAATATGATGCGAATAATAGTCTTCCGGCTTATCAGGAGTCCCATCATTAATGCCTTCGACTTTTCCCATGTTGTGAGATACATTGACAGCATCACTTGTGTTTTCTCCTTCTCCCAAAGTGCCGCCGCTCATATTTCCAATGATACCACCCACATCTTTATGACCGCTAATATGACCCGTGTTGATGACGTTATAAAAGTACGAATTTTCCGCTTTCCCTACCAAACCGCCAACATTCGTAGTGCCTGTAACATCCAGCGTATTCGTCACGTCTTCTACGTGCGTATTTTTGGCATAGCCAATCAAAGCCCCGGTATATTCCTTACCCGTGCCGTTAATAGATACGCCTGTCGTGCCGGCAATCAAGTTGAAATGGCCAATCTTCGCGCCATCGGTCACGCCAAATAATCCCTGAGCGCCTGTCAGCCCAAAAATATTATTGCCCAAACCGTCCAGTTTACCTTTAAATTCCTTCCCTTCACTGCCAATGGAAGTAAAGGATTTGCCCGTCACATCAATGGCGTTGCGCAGGGCATAGTTCTTCTGCAGATCAATGTTTCCCAATTCGTCTGCATTATGAATCCATTGATACGTATGCTCCTGTATATTTGTATCTGCACTTCCATACTGAAAGACTTGTATCTGACCTGTTAGAGACTGGCTAGCATCTTTCGTCCCCAATACCAAATTAAAGTCACGATCTGTATTGGTTGTCCGTTGAATAGTAACATGATAATTACCATTTGTTTTCTGATTCAGCCGATCTACATCCAATACGATACGATTGCCGTCAAAAGTAACGTTCTTGGCATCGATATAGCCCAGTGACATGAGTTCAGCATTATTCATTTGTTGGTCTGCTTTTACGGTGTCAATACTTTCCCCATTCCACATCTGTAATTTATTAACATCTAAATTGGCGTTGGACACATAGAGACTGCCTACGTTAATTTCTGCCGAATTGCCAATCTGTACGCCATTGGGATTGACAAGATAAATATTTCCGTCTTTAGCATTTAGTTTACCGTAAATCTGCGACATATTGCTGCCTGTCACATAATTCAGCGTATTAAACGCACCGCCGCCGTTTTTGGAAAAGTTGACCTGAGCATTCGCTCCGATAGAAAAATCATTCCACTTGATAACAGCATTATCTACATTTTGTTTGACATCCATGACACCGTTTTTTCCGCTGTCACTCAATGCATCCGATAAAATAGCTCCTGTACCACTTCCACTTACAAATTCGCCACCTGTCGGTAATGTCATATTACCCGGCACAGGATTGCCTGCCGCCTGCAACGGCAAAGGAATCATTAACCAAGATGCCATTATCCACATCGTTATAGACTGTCGAAGCCGCTGTTTGTGTTTCATTTTCTCATCTCCTCAAAAGACTATGTTAAAAATCTTCATCCCACCTAAAATAAAGATTTTATTTTATATATGCATAAGCTCAATTTATTGTTAGATGCAATTTTACATATCATATATATTATATCTTGTATACGGGGGGGGGGTATTATCTGTACAAAAACAGCATATATACCACCATAACTATGAATTATTATAACATGTACACATATTGCATACAATAAAATCACGGTTTTCTTCTATAGCACTTATGTATGCATATATACCATCTATGTATATAACCGATAAAGTCTCTATACTATCTATTTTTTATTAGGTATCAATAAAATAAAATAATGATTATACCAGTAAATTAGAAGGAAAACACAAAAAAAGGCTCTTTGTCAAATGTTGGGGTGCCTTTCAAATCATCCACTACTGATGGACGT
>ERZ808242.455-NODE-455-length-29843-cov-12.905365_pt1 | contig 29843 bp, 27 predicted proteins | sample MGYA00521244_ERZ808242 | MGnify/ENA primary metagenome ERZ808242 (study PRJEB31516, sample SAMN03275573) | gut metagenome | biome: mammalia-associated habitat; material: feces | host: Papio cynocephalus | place: Kenya | collected 2012-07-27 ... | reverse complement strand
ACCATTGAATCCGTAATCGAGAAAGAAGTCAATGTCCTAAAATGGTGGCAGAAGGTGTTGATGACTATAGGAATAGTATCAATTATAATCCTCGCCTCAACAATAATTGCCAAGTTTATCCGACCAAGCTCCAACCGCCTCTAAACGAAAGCGGGTCTCATCCGACAAAGAATGAGACCCGACTTAGCACATTTTTAAGTGCATGGTATAGCGACAAAGTCTATACGGGCACTATTTTGATGCGCAAATTTACGATTAATTTTTAATACTGCAATATCCCTGCCGTCTTTTCTAAAACAATTTTGAGATCCTTGTTGCGACTATAAAGTGCCGTCAAAGCTTCTCCAATACGTACTGTCATCTCATTAAGGCGATTCTGTGAAATCGTACCTAAAAAGAACTCGGTAACTTTCAATGCTCCACAAAGATTATTCCCATTGACTCTGGCAAGCGTCCCAGCAGGCCCGTTCTTAATGCTCATCGGAAGCCGCAAGTCAAACAGAATACCACCATGAGCGCAAGTGTTTCTTAATGTTCGTACAGTCCTTATATAGTTTTCAAATATAGCCGTTTGGTTTACGCCAAAATGACGGCTTATATCTAACTTGTCAGAGATTGAAGACAGATTGGCATAAAGATTCTCAATGTTGCCAAATGTCATATACTCAATTGTCTTCCACGCTGGAGCATACTTGTCGTTGATGTACTTTTTGTGATGACGCTTGATTACAGGTTTCTTTCTGATGCTTTCATAAACAGAATCAAAATCTCTAATGAAATCCGCTTTCATCACATTAGGATCAATGAACCAGACCGGCGAATCTTTGTATTTGTTGGATAAGGTGTAAGTAATATATGTTCGTAACGAAACCTCAATTCTGCTGATATACCTGTTGAGTATGTTCCTCAAGTCAAAATCGAAATAATACAAGGCCACAGCATCGCTCAACTTGGTTCCTTCGAGCACCTCGTGAGTTCGATTGCTATATCTCGGATAGGTCTTCTCAAAAGGGAACAAATAAGAGCACAGCCTAAAATATCCTATGTCAAGGAGGCATTCTTTCGCCTTCTTTTCACAAGTTATCTCAACACCTCGGCTGCGAAGCAGTTCCACTTGTTCCTCCAATGTCGTTGCCTTCTTTGTCATAAGTCAAAATATTATGCGAATATACGCTTTTTCTGATGAATAGTATTGAAATGTCACCACACCTCCAATCCAAAGTCCTCAATCAACGCCAGAATCTCCCCGTGATACTCCGGACTGAAATACTTCGCCACCTTCTGAAAGGTCCGATTCATTTGGGCGGGGCTTCCCGGCCGTGGCTCCAGCTTCCACTTGATAAGCCAGTCTGCGATGTCAATGTGCTGCTCCCGTTCCTCTTCAGCAGCATTCTTCTGAAGAATATCGCTGACCTTGATGCCAAGGCAGGGAAGTGCGGCTGCCTTCTGCACCCAAGTGTCATATCCGTCCACATCTGGAAACGCCACAATATCCCTGCCTTGCAGCACATTCAGCCGTTCATTGAACTGACTCTTTCCTCCGGTCGCAAGCCACACATACTCCGGCATCATCGCAGAACATATGACCGCTGTCTTCTCAGACTCCACGAGAGCCACAGGCTTGTCCGGATATTTCACGAGCAAATGCGCCCCGAAAAGACATTGAGTCAATTCCCAATCTTCTGGCAATGCCCCGGAACGTTTCATCAGAGAATGCGCCCAGTTGATTCGCCCCTTTACACCCTCATCCTTTATTCGATGTCCCGTCTCCGGATCATACTTCATAATCTTGCCGGTCCGGCATCGCCCCTCAACGTCAATCTGAAAGAATATCACATCCCCGGCTCTTGTCACTCCCAACTGATACTCAGTCACCAATTTGACAACCGTCATATCGTCAAACAGATGAAGCAAAAATCCCGTGAAAGAACTGACAATATCCGGTCTTACGGACTTCTCGACAACTTCAAAAGGAATGAAGCAATGCCGTCTCTGCTTTTTCCGTTCCAATGCTTTCTTTAACCACAGAGGTTCTTCCGTCCTCCAATCTTTACCGTCAGCCTCCGGATGGTCACGAAACCACTCCTTGGGCGTGTAATGATAACCGCATCCGCTCTCGTGGTCGCATCTGCCGACATTCTCCGCAAGCGGCACTCCATTCTCATCCACATACAATGTAAAACATCTTTTCTCGCCACAGGCAGGGCAGGTGTACCGGCTTCTTATACCCGCATACTTCTGCAAACTAAAACAACGGGACATCCTTCACCTCCTCTTTGCTTCTGTCCACACTGTCCATATCGTCCACACCTCTGGACGGCGTGGACACTGTGGACACCTCGGACTTCTTAACGATATTTCCGACAAGGCTTTTGCTGATTCCCAAAGCCTCGGCTATCTCCCGATAGGATTTGCCCCTCTGAACCAACTCAAGGACATTCTCCTGAAGCGAGTTCTTCTCCTTATCATCCACCTCCTTGAGATGATCCTTCTCGTTGGCAAAACCCTTGAACTCGAAATGCACGTTCTCCCTGTCGTGGACGATCTCATACAGAATCACATTGTCTCCGCCATACTTGTAAGCCCCGGCGCGGACCTTGACCTGCTTGACATACCTCAACCTCTCGTCCCTTGCCGACTTGCCTATGGCAAACACCGAATCAAAGAAATTATACAGTTTCTTGCTTCCTGCCAAGTCATTCTGTGTTATAGGACTTGTCAGACTTCGTTTCGGCGTATGGGCTATAATCAGCAGACTCCACCCGTACTTCTTCTTCAGATTCATAAGACTTATCATAAAAAGGCCTGCCACATCACCCTTCTCACAGTTGTTACATAAATACGTGAGATTGTCAATGATAATGACCTTAGAGCCAGTGCTGATGGCAGCATCCTCGATGTTAAGGATAATCTCCTCCTCGAAGTTCTTCAGATTCATCCTTGCCGGATTTATTTCCGCCCGTGTCAATGAATCCTGGAACTGGTACAGCCGACCGCTCTCCGGATCAGTATATCTCAGTTGAAACTGTTTGTCCGAAAGCTCGCAGTCCACATAAAGCACATTCTGAAAATGCGAAATGTCATCAGCCATCTGCACCGCATAGATGCTCTTTCCGAGATTGCTGTCCGCGAACAGGCAGCACACCTCGCCTTCAAACCAGAGCTCGTGGTACAAATCCACCGGATCCGGCCTCAATGCAGCCTCCTGCAAGGTCCTGTTTGCTGTCCTGAGCGTCAGCATTCCGAAATCGCGGCTCCCGACCTTCGCCTCCACCTCGCTTCTAATTCTATCAACAGGATTATCTTCCATATCTCCAATGAGTTATCAATATCAATAATATCACAGCACAGCATCCGTTCATCGCTTTCCCTCCCTCCTTGCATTGACAAACCGGACGCTCTCCTCAAACATCTCATCCTCAGTCTTGTGATATGCGCTCATAAGCCACCGGTCAATCTCCGACTTGAGAAACCTCAGTCGCTTTCCGTCCTTATGGTATGGAACCCGCCGTGTCGTCACCCAGTCATAAATCGTCTTCTTCGCCGGCTTGTCAGGATGATAAGCCATCAGCTCGTCGATGTTCATCCATCTGTCAGGCTCTTCAGCAGAGTGATTCATGTCGGCAAGGTGACTCTCAATCCTCTCCACCTTGTCCAAAAGCATTGACACCGCACTTGGCAGCATCTCGAAAGTAATGTTACCCATCTCTTGAAATTTTCCTGCGCGGAATAACCTCGCTGTACAGAAAGTCCCCGCAGGATTCGGAATGCCAAAGGAGGCACAGCAACACATTCACCTCTGCACTCCGACAGCACAAAGGTGGCACAAAACAGGAGCTGAACCACTCCTGTAACCGGTTACAACTTATCGGATTTTTGCCTATAGTCTATCTTCTATTCCGAGGCTCTCCAGGACATTGTTCACAGCCTCAATCTCCGGCTGATGCCTTTTCGCCAATGGGGAAGTGTCCGAAAGCCTCTGACGAATCTTGTCCTTTGAATAGTCAGTCAGCAGTGAAATCAATGTCGCCATCTTCGTATTGTCGGCATAGCTGGCAATGTTGGCTTTTCTCAGAAGTATCAGAATCAGGTCGGTGGCCACACCGAGACACAATGTCCTCTTTGTCCCGGTCTCGTTTGTCGAGCACACCGAAGACATCACCCGTTCCTCGTTAGCCTTGATCTTCTCAATCCAATTCTCGTCCTGTCCGGCAATCAGCGACCTCAACATATTGAACATATGTATCTGCTCCGATGGTTGGTAATAGTTTATCTCAAACATAATGTCAGAAATCAATAGCGAGCGACCATTTGAACGCCTGGACTTCAATTCGTAATTCTCAAATTCGAGAGCGTCAATGCGCGACTGCATCTCAGCGACCTGCTGATTCAGCCTTTCCTCATTCATTTTCAATGCCTCATTCTTCTGCATAGCCCTAATCCTCCTTTGCGTCTTTGATTCTCAATCTCTCGGCAGCCTTTCTCTTGCTCGAATCCACGATGTCCGCATAAATCTGCGTAGTCGATACATTGGCGTGGCTCAGCATATGCTGCACCGTATAGATGTCCGTTCCGGAAGCCACCTGCAATGTGGCGAAAGTATGTCGGAAGCAATGGAACGTAATCCTTTTTCCTTCAATCCCGGCCTCCTTCAGCCAGGTTTGCAATTTGTGCTGCGTCATTTGGCGTGTCAGCCCCTTGAAAACAAGCCCTTCGCAAGGCTCTCCGCAAAGCTTAAACGCCTCATCGCTTATCGGCAAAGTGCTCTCGACATCCGTCTTCTCTGACCGGAATCGGATGCACCATCCGCCATCGGCAGCCTTCTGAATATTCTCCCAACGAAGCCCAAGAATATCACTGATGCGCAGCCCGGTAAGACAACTGAACAACGATGCCGCCTTAAGCACCGGCACACTGCAAGGAGTCTCGGCCAGAGCCTTCAGCTCATCGAATGTCAAGAACTGCCGCCTGTTCTCGATAGTCTCAATCCTTTCAAGTTCATCATTGATGTTTTCCGAAATATACTTGTCTCTGTGGGCGATTTTCAGCAAAGCCCGGAACGTGCTCCAATATCCCGCCGCCGAATTTTGAGTCAATGTCTTGTCTCCATTCCTCAGCTGTTTGGCCTCCATAAGATACTTGCGGAAACCGTCACAGAACGGCACCGTCAGCTCGCCCATAAGGCAATGCCCCTTGCAGTAAAGCAGGAAATGATCATACACCCTCATCCATTTCTGGTCGTGATCAGGAAGCAGATTCCGGAAATACTCCAGGAAATCCATTCTTCGGATATTCTTGTCAAGAAAGCCATACTCTCCTCTCATAAGAGAAAGCTCCCGTTCCGCACGGATAGCCTCCGCCTGCATAAGCTTCTCCTTGTTGGAACGCTTCTCATATCCCTCACGGGGATTCTTCACAAGATAGATTCCCAGATAGTCGTGTCTTACATACTCGCGTGTCCGAAGGTCGCGCACAGGAGGATAGTAGTCAAGATAAAGAGTTATCTTCCCGCTCTTCAACTCCCTCTGTCTTAGTGTTACTTTTGTTGCCATATCATCAGTAGTTAAAAATGAATAGTTTGCGCATCACCTTCCTTTCTTCCCGAAAATCCTGTCCAATTCCTCACGCCTGTACCACATAAAGCCCTTGAGCCTCATCTTCTCCACACCAAACCTTGCCGTCTCCTCGCTGAACCTCTTCTGCCCAACGTGATACGCTTTCAACGCCTCCTTTGCGCAAATGTAATTCTTTATAATATTATCCGACACCAACGGGACATCGCCACCAAACAGCTTATCAAGATCACTCTTTCTGAAATACACAAAAGCACCGTCCCGAAGCCGCTCAATCCCTGCCGCATTGACCGTCTCATAAAACCTTCCCTGCCCGATACGGTAAATCTTCTTCGCCTGATCAACAGTAAGAAATTCCTCCACCAACTGCCCTTTAGAAAACCGGTTTAAGTCCCATTCCTTTTTGTTTATCAGAATCCGCTGCCCGACTGCAATCTTTCCGATTCTACGCTTCCTCACATAATCACGAATATACTTCCGTGTCAATCCCGTTTTCACCATAATCTCATCCACGGAATACCATTCGTCACGCACATACTTTACCGGGGTAGGGAAGAGCGCATCCAAATCCGGCTTCGGAAAGAAATCCACGCCTTTAATCCGCCTCGCCTTGATGCCGGCATCCTTGATGGCCGCAAAGAACTTGCTTCTAGAAACTCCATATAGTGCCAACGACTCCTCCAACTTTATCGGCACGGAAAAATCACCCTTGTTCTCGGTAATCTCAATCCCGCTATCAGCAAGCAGCTCCGCCACAGAAATCCTCACAGTCCTGCTAGACACCCGAATCGGATGCAGCTCCCCGGCAGCAATCCTCCTGTAAATCGTAGGTCTGCTAACCTCAAGCAATAAAGCCGCATCCTTGATGGAGACATACTTCGCCCCTTTCTCAACATCAGAAACCGGGGCAATCCTCTCCGCAACAACAGCCTCCCCGGCAAGCCGACGGACAGCCCTCCTCCTTTCATTCATCTTCTCCCTCCGGCACTTCTCGCAGCAGAAAACTTGCCTCCCGAAAGACCTCTCGAAGACCCTTCCGCAATTTCGACAAACCGATGTTCCCAATGACCCCATAATCCCCAAAAATGCCACGCAATATTTCCCAATCTACAGGAACGCACTTTTCAGGACCTCCGCACGGCACCTAAAGGCACTGATATAGCCATTTTGTGTAAATCTACGTAAACCTATGTAAACTCGTCCAAGACAGCCGTACATTCCCACCACTTGAACCACCGTGGTTCAAATGCGGTTCAAAAGTACCCGAAAAACCCCGAAATACAAAGAAACAAGCCGAAAAGTTATCCACACTCTCGGCTCTGAAACTCAATATTTTACCCTAAATAAGGAAGTATTGTTTGACTTGATTTTACCCTATTATTTCCCGATGCAAAACCTTCCGAAGATCTCCCCCAAGACCTCATCGCTGCTTATCTCACCGGTGATGGTGCCGAGGCTCTCGAGAGCTGAGCGCAGGTCTTCCGCAAGAAGGTCTCCGGGGATGCCGCGGTCAAGGGCGGATATCACGTCCGCAAGAGCAGCGGCAGAAGAGTGCAGAGCAGCGGCATGCCGTGCATTAGTCACCACTGTCCCGTCTTCCGGGACATCTTCCGAAGCCATGGAAACCAAGTCAGAACGCAGATCTTCAATTCCCAAACCCGTCTTTGCTGAAATAGTCAGCACCATTACAGTATTTAATTTGCAATCAGATGATAAAACAATATCGTTAACATTGCTAACAATATTGTTATCCGCTATTTTATCTGATTTCGAGATCAAAATGATGAGTTTCTGCGCAGATAAATCCACAGTGGAAAAAATCATCTCCAACTGTTCCCGGACAGGAGCCTCGACATCCACCACCCCAAGCACAATTCTCGCCTCGGAAGCCTTTTTCAAGGCACGCCGGATACCCTCAGACTCCACGACATCCGAAGAATCCCGGATTCCTGCCGTGTCGATGAAACGGAACATGACTCCTCCAATCGTACAGCAATCCTCGACCGTGTCCCTGGTGGTCCCGGGAATATCGGAGACAATGGCCCTGTCATCCCCGAGCAGCACATTGAGAAGCGTGCTCTTGCCGCTGTTCGGCACCCCGATGATCGCCACAGGCACACCGTTCCGTATGGCATTGCCTTCCCTGAATGAATCGGCCAGCGCAGCACAACGTCCATGTGCCTTTTCAAGCAGGGCGCGAAGACGGGAACGGTCCGCAAACTCGACATCCTCCTCGGAAAAATCGAGTTCAAGTTCAAGAAGCGAAGCGATCTCCAGCAAGGAAGAGCGGAGATGGCCCAGCTCAGCCGAATATCCGCCGCGCAGCTGGTTCATCGCAACCCGGTGCTGGACCTGCGAAGAAGAAGAGATCACATCAGCAACAGCCTCAGCCTGTGCAAGATCCATCTTTCCATTGAGAAAAGCACGTCTGGTGAACTCTCCGGGCATAGCAAGCCTGGCACCCGCAGCCTCAAGAAGGGCAAGCAGGGAAGAGACTATATAACGGGAAGAATGGCAGGAAATCTCCACAGAATCCTCACCGGTGTAAGAATGAGGCGAACGGAAAACACTGACAAGCACCTCGTCCAGCACATTTCCGTCATGGTCCAGTACAGTTCCGAACCTCAGCCGATAACCATCCGTCTCCCCGAGAGGTTTTCCGGAAACGGAAACGACCCTGCCGGCAACCCCCATGGCATCCGGTCCGCTGAGCCGGACAATGGCAATGGCCCCGGTGCCTGGCACTGTGGCCGGAGCGCATATCGTATCATCAAAAAAACTGAGCATTCTCTCTAAATTTGCGGCCCCTCCCGCATTATGCCGGACGGGCAAGCGGCAAAATTAAGCGAATAAATTATCATTGCAAAATACTGAGTTTCTCAGTATATTTGCGCCTGCGAAATACATACTTATACAAGAATATGATTTACACAAAAGAAGTGCAGCAGATGTGCTGCGTCGCAAAAGGCGCCAACCACGCCAACGCCCCGATCCCGGAAGAGGGCAAGTGGGTACACGCAAAGGAAATAAAGGACATCTCAGGCCTGACGCACGGCATCGGCTGGTGCGCCCCGCAGCAGGGAGCCTGCAAACTGACGCTCAACGTCAAGGACGGCATCATCGAAGAGGCTCTCGTGGAGACCATCGGCTGCTCCGGAATGACCCATTCAGCCGCCATGGCATCTGAGATTCTTCCTGGCAAGACCCTCCTTGAGGCTCTCAACACTGACCTAGTATGCGACGCCATCAACACGGCGATGCGCGAGCTCTTCCTCCAGATCGTCTACGGACGTACCCAGTCAGCTTTCTCTGAGGGTGGACTCCCTGTCGGCGGCTCACTTGAGGATCTCGGAAAGAACCTCCGCAGCCAGGTCGGCACCATGTACGGCACCAAGGCCAAAGGCAGCCGCTACCTCGAAATGACCGAGGGCTACTGCACCAGGATGGCGCTTGACTCCAACAACGAAGTGATCGGCTACGAGTTCATCAACCTCGGCAAGCTTATGGATGCACTGAAAGGCGGAGCCACAGGCCCGGAGGCCATCGAGAAAGCCAAAGGCACCTATGGCCGTTTCAAGGACGCTGTTAAGTATATTGACCCACGTAAAGAGTAAGAGACATGGCACTTTTTGAAAGCTACGAGCGTCGCATCGATCAGATCAATGCAGCTCTCAACAAATACGGCATCAAGGACATCGATGAGGCCAAGGCTATCTGCGACGCCAAAGGCATCGATCCTTACAAGATGTGCGAAGACACCCAGAAAATCTGCTTCGAGAACGCGAAGTGGGCTTATGTAGTAGGCGCAGCCATCGCCATCAAGAAAGGCGTGAAGACCGCCGCAGAGGCTGCTGAAGCCATCGGAGAGGGCCTTCAGGCCTTCTGTATCCCGGGTTCCGTGGCTGACGACCGCAAGGTCGGCCTCGGTCACGGCAACCTCGCAGCAAGGCTTCTCCGCGAGGAGACAGGCTGCTTCGCTTTCCTCGCCGGACACGAGTCATACGCTGCCGCTGAAGGCGCCATCAAGATCGCCGAGATGGCCAACAAGGTACGCAAGACTCCGCTCCGCGTGATTCTCAACGGACTCGGCAAGGATGCCGCCAAGATCATCTCCCGCATCAACGGCTTCACCTACGTACAGACACAGTTCGACTACTTCACCGGAGAACTCAAAATCGTAGGGGAGACCAAGTACTCTGACGGCGTACGCGGTGGTGTACGGTGCTACGGCGCAGACGATGTGCGCGAGGGCGTGGCCATCATGTGGAAGGAAAACGTGGACGTGTCCATCACCGGCAACTCCACCAATCCTACCCGTTTCCAGCACCCTGTAGCCGGAACCTATAAGAAAGAGCGCGTACTCGCCGGCAAGCCATACTTCTCAGTGGCATCAGGCGGCGGTACAGGCCGTACCCTCCACCCGGACAACATGGCCGCAGGCCCTGCATCATACGGCATGACAGACACCATGGGCCGCATGCACTCTGACGCACAGTTCGCAGGTTCATCTTCAGTACCGGCACACGTCGAGATGATGGGTTTCCTCGGGATGGGCAACAACCCTATGGTCGGAGCTACTGTTGCAGTGGCTGTAGCCGTAGACGAGGCGATGCAGAAATAAGTCAGTCAGACTTCATATTAAAAGGGGCCGCGCGAAAGCGCTGCCCTTTTTTTTCATTTAGTAAGCGGCAACTTATTTTTAACGATTACTTAAACCGGAGGCGAGAATTTCCTCAGCCACTATATAGGCTGCATTTCCTATTATCTGCTCACATGGACGTTTGCGGTAAAACTCCGGAGTACGCTCCGATGGAGTAGGCCCCTCCTTGGCGGATGGAGACAGTCCCAGCAGCTCCCGGCACACAATGCTGCCGCCGTTGAGCCTCTTGAACTCACCGGCAAACTTCTGAACAAGTGCATAATTGTCCCTCCGGGATTCCTTGACAGAAGGATCCGAGGCGGGGGAGAGGAAACCCGCCATCATCACAGCCCCGCTGAAACTGCCGCACACTTCGCGCATGCGCGCCATACCTCCGCCAAAGCCTGAACCTATGACAGCAAGCATCTCCTCTGACTCGGGCAGCAGATCTGCAAAAGCCAGAACCACAGCCTGACAACAATTGTATCCCTGACGGAACAGTGTCATGGCGCGCTGCCTACGCTCTTCCGGAGAAAAATCCGATGGAATATTCTTTATCATCCTATAAAACTCTTCATAAATGACGTGACCGGTATCTCCTTGTCTGACACTGGGATAAAATAATGCAGGAAAGTCAGCAGACGGCTGGCTTCGCTATACTCCGGGCAGTTCTTTGGAACCGTGGCAAGTATTGATTCCGCATGGCTGCGGAGCACCGCGAACTCCACAAGATAAGCCGAATTGAAGAGCACATCGGCATCCTCCTGATACGGATATATCCATTTGACTTCAGCCCGGCGGACGTTAGGCCAGTTGGAAATTGTCTCACGGGCAGTGAATGCCCCCTTGTTGAAATCCCTCACTATACGGCGCAAGAGGCGGTTGTCGCTGGTCGGGATGCAGTTGTGATCGTCAAGGGAAATACTCGTAATCGTATTGATGAAAATCTTGAATTTCTCAGATTCGGAGATCTTGTCCAATAATGCCGGGTTAAGAGCATGTATGCCTTCGATAAGCAGCACCGCACCGGGCGTGAGCTTAAGCCGCTTGCCATTGTACTCTCTTATGCCAGTTACAAAATTATACTCGGGCACCTCCACTTCTTCCCCAGAGAGCAGTCTTAGGACGTCGGCCTGCAGGGCATCATGGTCTACGGTGTCAAAATTGTCGAAATCGAAACTGCCGTCAGGCAACTTCGGAGTGTCAAGACGGTTGACGAAATAGTCATCAGTAGAAAATGATATCGGGAGCAGGCCGCAGGCTTTCAGCTGGACGCTCAACCTCTTGCAGAACGTGCTCTTGCCGCTGCTGGTAGGCCCTGTGATGAGTACAAGACGCACAGGGTCCGGAGAGTTGTGCCGTGACTCTATCTCTTCAGCAATCTGCACTATCTTCTTTTCCTGCAGTGCTTCCGCCACCTGAATGAGATCCGAGGCCTTGCCGTCGAGACAGGCCAGATTGACATCTCCCACATTGTCCAGACCCATTATCCGGTTCCATTTTATGGATTCCGCGAAGACGCCGAAAGTCTTGGGCTGCTCATAGAAAGGGGCAAGGACCTCAGGGTGATGCCGGTCAGGAACTCTGAGCAACATCCCGCCGTGGTATGGTTCAAGACTCCATATTTTAAGATACCCGGTGCCTGGCACGAGCGCACCGCAACTGTAATCGGGAGAGCCGTCAAGAGAATAATAATTGACATAGACTTCTCCGCATGTCTGCAGAAGCTTCACCTTGTCCATCTGGCCAAGGCTGCGGAAAAGCTCCAACGCCTCCGAGGTCTGCACTTCATGTCGGCGAAAAGGGATGTTGTCTGAAACCAGCTGAGACATCCGCCTGCGCAGGGCATCAATGTCACTGCGGTGCAAGGACTCTCCGTTCGCCTTGTCAAGGCGGCAGAAATACCCCTTGGATATAGGACGGCGGATCACCACCTTACAGCCAGGGAACAAATCCTGCGCAGCTTTGCATAGAAGGAAGCAGAGAGAGCGGCAATACACGTTCCGCCCGGCATACGTCCGGTAGTCAAGAAATTCCACGTCCCGGTTGTTGAAGACTCTGAATTTCAATCCCTGAGAGACATTGTTGACTTTTGCCGAGATTATGTCATAAGGCCGTTCGAAATCAAATTCGGGAATCATCTCCAGAAGTGTGGATCCTTCCGGAAATTCCTTGAAAGTGCCTGTGTTCTTGCAATAAATACGTAGCATTGCGACTCATGGTATATATATCCCGGCAAAATTACGAAAAAAGTAGTATCTTTACTTAAATTTTCAAATCCGTTATGAGCCAATTACACGTTATCGATCACCCGATGATCCAGCACAAGCTGACCATCATGAGACAGAAGGAGACCGGATCCAAGGATTTCCGCGAACTTCTCAAGGAAATTGCACTTCTTATGGGCTATGAAGTCACCCGCGACCTTCCGCTGGCTGAGGTCGAAATAGAGACGCCTATCTGCAAAACCATCGCCCATAAAGTCAGCGGCCGCAAGCTCGCCATAGTCCCGATTCTACGCGCAGGACTAGGTATGGTGGAGGGATTGCAGACCCTCGTACCGGTAGCAAAAGTAGGCCATATCGGACTATACCGTGACGAGAAGACCCACACTCCAGTCGTTTATTACTGCAAACTGCCTGAAGATATCAGCCAGAGGCTCGTAATTGTGACTGACCCTATGCTTGCCACCGGAGGGAGTTCCTGCGATGCATTGGCGATGCTGAAGGAGCGTGGCTGCACCAATATCCGCCTGATGTGCCTTGTAGCTGCCCCGGAAGGAATCAAGAAAGTACAGGAGACACATCCGGATGTAGACATATACGTCGCAGCAGTTGACGAACATCTCAACAAAGACGCCTATATAGTCCCAGGACTCGGAGATGCCGGGGACAGGATTTTCGGCACGAAATAATCAGACCAATTAAAATCAAAAAAGCGCCCCGGATCACGGAGCGCTTTTTTGATTTGCAGCCTGCAAGGCTCAGAAATTGTCATAATACTTCGCTTCACGCGGCGACACCTTGGACATGTTGTCCAGAAGATCCTGATTGGTCTTGTGCTCATCCATAAGCTGAAGCATGAAATTCATCGCTTCCGTAGGGTTCATGTCCGCAAGAAGTTTCCGGAGAATCCATATCCGCTGGCTCTGATCCTTCGGATAGAGAAGGTCATCGCGGCGCGTCCCGGACAGAAGGACATTGACAGCAGGGAATATACGCCTATTGGCAAGTGTGCGGTCAAGCTGGATTTCACTGTTGCCGGTACCTTTGAACTCCTCGAATATCACATCGTCCATCTTGGAACCTGTTTCGGTAAGCGCGGTCGCGAGGATTGTCAGAGAGCCGCCGCCTTCAATATTCCTTGCGGCACCGAAGAAACGCTTAGGCTTCTGCAGAGCATTGGCATCGACACCACCTGTAAGAACCTTTCCTGACGCAGGCTGCACTGTATTGTATGCGCGGGCCAGACGGGTGATGGAATCCAAGAGAATCACGACATCATGTCCGCACTCAACCAAACGGCGGGCTTTTTCAATGACCATGTTAGCGACCTTAACATGCTTCTCTGCCGGCTCGTCAAAAGTGGAGGCGACGACCTCAGCCTTGACAGAACGCTGCATGTCCGTAACTTCCTCCGGACGCTCATCCACGAGCAGAACGATTTCATAAACCTCCGGATGATTGTCAGCGATAGCATTGGCGATACTCTTGAGCAATAATGTCTTACCAGCCTTCGGAGGTGAAACTATCAACATTCGCTGACCTTTTCCGATAGGGGAGAACATGTCCACAATACGGCAACTCTTGTCCTTTTCGTGTCCGTTGCCCAGAAGATTGAACTTCTCATCAGGGAAAAGAGGTGTGAGAAAATCAAAAGGAACCCTGTCTCGGATGAACTCCGGTGTACGGCCGTTGACAGATTTCACGCTGACGAGCGGGAAATATTTGTCTCCCTCTCTCGGAGGCCTGATTTCACCTGTCACCGTGTCTCCGCTCTTGAGAGCGTTCATCTTGACCTGCTGCTGAGAGACGTATATGTCGTCAGGCGAATTGAGATAGTTGTAATCTGAAGAACGCAGGAACCCATATCCGTCAGGCATTATCTCAAGCACGCCAGAAGCCTCTACCGTACCATCATAATAGATAGGACGCGGACGCGGCTGATTGTTCTGCGCCCCCTGCGGCTGCACCGGCTGCGGCTTCTGCATCTGCGGCATAGCGCGCTCATTGGCCTTCTCTTGGACTTTAGCCTGAACTTTTTCAAGCACTTTCTCAAGCGAACGGCTCTCGGCTATTCTTTTTGGCTGCTGAGGCTTGACCTGCTCGCCCGGATTTCCAACTGCCGGCTGAGGTTTCGGCTCAGTCTGCGGAGCAGAAGCAAGTGTCTGCGGTGCCGGGAGTGCGGCAGGTTGGACAACTTCAGCGGCCGCTTTATTCTCATTCTGCGGCTCTACTGGAAACAACTGAGGCGTTGCTGCTGTTTCTGCGGCTCTGTTCTTTGGCTTACGTCCCCGCTTCTTCGGCTGAGGAGCGGCCTGCTGCTCAGTCTGGTTCTCAACGGGTTGCTTCTGTTCTGTTTGATTGTCCGCTTTTTTTGGGGGTCTGCCAGGTTTACGAGCCGGCTTGGCAACCGCTTTCTGCCCGTTTTCAGAAGGCTTTCCACCCTCTTTTGACTCAGAAACTCCATTCTCGGCCTTCGCTTCCACAGTGTTCTTCTGCTTAGGCGGACGCCCCCGACGCGCCTTAGGTTTCTCCGGGGCTGGTTTAACAGACTCCTCCTTGGCTTCGGCGTCAATGATGGCGTAAGCAAGGTTCTCGTCGTCGAGTTTCTTTATTGATTTGACATTGTGTTCTGTCGCTATTGACTCAAGCTGCTCCCGCGTCATTGCGTTCAGTTCCGAAAGTCTGTGTGGCATAAAATAAACGATAAGTTTTATTGAATCCCGGTGTCAGATCCACGCGGGAGAGTGTTTCATTGCGCAAAGATAACAAATAATTCGAAATTATCCACTACCTCGCACAAAAACATCTATTTACGAGCGGAAACAGCTCCTACTTGTCCCAGTAGCTGTTGCTCTTCTTGAAGCGCAGTATGTCGGCGAGTGCAGCGGCATTGGCAGCTATCCTGAAACTGTATGACTTCCATGTCCCGAGCGGCACCCAACTTACAGCTATGTTGAAGCAATGCAGATCGTAGGTCGCGCTGATCTGCGTTGATGTTATCTGTTTGGCGATAAAATCATAACCGGAAGATGCGGTGAGGGACATCCTCGGGGTCAATTTCAGAGAGCCGGAGAGCTGCAGGGAGGCGTTGTACCTGTCATCCGTCAACAGTCTGGCAAGCGTGGCATCATAAGAATATGAGCGGGCCAGACTGAAATTCGCGCTGAAATTAAGGCTCCACGGGGCATTCGGATTGGTATAATACAACCACCCTTCAGGAATATACTCACCAGTCACAGGGTGATAGTAGTTCCTCCGGTACATATTGGCGGCTCCGCCGGCCGAAGCATCGCTGCCCTCACGTGTCTTGGAGCCGTCATTGCCGTTGATCGTGCCCTTGCCGGAAATAGAATATGACGCAGAAGCGCTGACATTGGTAAGCCGTGCAAGCCCCTGTCCTTTAGTCAAGGCAAAGGCATCATATTTCCGTCCATCCGCACCGATCGCATAAGGGTCGAACCCGGCACTCGCGCTGATGGACACCTTGTTGAAGAGAGTGGTGGACATCGACATAGATATCGTGCTCATCTTCAAGGAATCAGCAAGGAAATTATAGCCCGTGTTGAGCGTCAGCTGGTCAATCAGCTTCACCTTCTTCGTTCCTGTGCCTGTCGTATCGGCATAGTCCCGCACCTTGGCCTCAAGATTGTTGCCTATGCTCAATGATGCCGTAGCCGATTTCCCTCGGCTCGGGGGAGAGTACATCTGCCCGGAATACACGTTATACTGATACTCCTGCTCCGTGCCGGATTTATCGGTATAGTACAGTGTCCGGTAGCCGTTGGCATACGTGCCTTTCTCCGGACTGAGCGATATGGACATGGAAGGGGAGATCACATGCCTTATGGCCTGCAGCTTGTGCTGTTTGCCGAAGTTGAAAGTCCCGTAGATGCGGGTGCTCATGGAGGTGGAGAAAGAGTAGTTCTGCGTGATACCGAGCGTGCTGAACTGCCGCCCCTCTTTCATCTCGACTTTGTCTGTCTCCGGATTGTATTCGTAGTCGTTTTTGCGGAAAAACCAGTTCTGCCCATACTGCACGCTTGGAGCCACGCTTATATATCTGAACAGCTGAAAGTTAGGCAGTCCGATCGAGAAATTGTGGGTCATTCCGTTCTGCAGGCGGTCAAGCAGTCCCGGTTCCTTGAACTCCGATGACTTGAAAGATATCTTGTTCTGCAGCGCCGTGCTGTAGCCGAATGATATCTTCTCGTAGAACTTCTCCTTTCCGGCACGGACCTTTTTCTTGAAAGGGTAGAATGTGGAGACGGAGAAGGTGATGTTCGGAAGGGTGAACGTATATGAAGAATCTCTGGAGTTCTGGCTGTGCAGCGCATTGAGGCTCAAGTTGAACTTGCCGTCCCAGTTCCTTGAATATGAAATGGAGGACGAAGCCTGGCTCTGGAGCGCCTGGTTTATGTCCGTGGAGTTGTAGCGGTTGTTGGACGGACTCTGGAAATTGACTGAAGCACTGAAAGTCGAGCCAGGGTGCGCTTTGGAGTCCTGGGTGTGGGACCACTTCACGCCGAAGTTGCGGGTCTGGAAAAACTCCGGCGTGCCCTTCTCTCCGGTCTGGTCATTGGAATAGTTCATCGAAAACGAGCCGTTGAACTTGTAATTCACCTTATAGCGCGAGTTCACATTGACGGCCCAAGAGCCGAGAGTGAAGTAATCTCCCGTGACCGACAGGTCAAGATAGTCGCCAAAAACAAAATACATGCCCAGATCACGCATGTAGAATCCTCGCGCCTCCTCTTCTCCGAAAGTCGGCATGAGCAGGCCGGTCGAGCGCTGCGGCCTCTTGGGGATGAATCCGAAAGGCAGGCCGAGAAACGGTATCTTCACGTCTTCCACGACCATATAGGCCGGTCCGAAAATGGTCTTCTGGCTTGGTTTCCTTACCACTTTCGCGCTAGTCAGTGCAAGATAGTAATGGGGATGCGCGGCATCGCAGACTGTATATTTGCCGTCCGTGAGGTTGATCGACTCGTCCTGCATCATCTTTATGTTCGTGCCGTGGAGAGAAGCATCCTCCTCAGTGGTGGTCATGTTGGTGATACGGGCTTTCCGGGAATTGAAGTTGTACCGTACCTCCTCCATATTGTATGTCTTGTCTCCCTGCTTCATGACAGGACGACCGATCCATTCCCCCTCAGTGCTGTCATAAGTGCCGCGCGCAAAGACGATGCCGGTCTTCATGTCATACTCCATGTAATCGGCGGTGAGTTCCATGTCCTGGTATTTCACCGTAACATCACCATAATAATATATCTTCCGCTGGCCGTCAGAGAACACCTCTACAATAGAGTCTTTGGCCGTGGAGAAAGCAGGTCTCTCGAGCGAACTCTTCCCGAGCATCGCCACCGAGTCGGCCCGGTGCAGAGAGTCGGCCCGGTGCAGAGAGTCACGGCGAGCCAGTTCCACAGAATCGGGCAGGTTGACTTTTTTCTGGACCATGACTCCGTATGCCGTACCCCTCGGACGACGGTTCTGGGCATCAGAGACTTTGACACCGAGCAGAAGCATCAGCATCACCATAAATATATGTAAGGCCTTTCTCAACCGAAAGAAATTTCGTATATTTGCTAACCTGCAAAATTAGCATATTTATTTGAAACGTACAATCTGCATACTCCTTGCCTCGCTTGCGCTCTGCGCGGAGACGCCGGCCGACAACCTCGGGCTGTCCACCGTAGTAATAGATGCAGGTCACGGCGGAAAAGATGCAGGATGCATCAGTGCGGACGGGAAGACCTACGAAAAGACCCTCACGCTTGACATATCCCGCAGGCTTTCCGGCCTGATAAAAGATGCCTATCCGGATGTCAAAGTCGTAATGACCAGAGACAAAGATGAATACATAACCTTGGACGCCAGAGCTGCCAAGGCCAACGCCGCAGAAGCGGACCTCTTCATATCAATCCACATCAACGCAGCCGAACGCAAGTCCCCCAACGGATTCTCAGTACATGTGCTCGGCCAGTCATCCAACAAGAACAGGGACCTATTTGCCGGCAATATGGAAGTGTGCAGGCGTGAGAACTCCGTGATAATGCTCGAAGAAGACTACAGTACAAAATACCAGGGCTTCGACCCGTCAGACCCGGAGTCATATATATTCATGGTGCTCATGCAGAATTCGCATCTTGAGCAGAGCCTGAAATTCGCGCAGATCGCTGACACAAGACTCCGCAGCGGCCCCGTCAAGGGGGACAGGGGAGTATCGCAGGATCCGTTTTATGTGCTGTGGAAGACAGCCATGCCGGCCGTATTGGCTGAACTGGGATTCATCTCCAACGCCAACGACCTCGCAGTGCTCCGACGGCCTGAGAACCGCCAGAAACTGGCGGAATGCCTGTTCGATGCGTTCGCCTCATACAAGGAAAGTTATGATGCCAGCATGAAAAACACTCCGAAGACTGCCCCGACGGCATCTGAGGAAACAGAAAAAACGGCTGACGTGTCAGAAACGGACGAATTGTGGGGAATCCAGATATTCGCCACAGCATCTCCGGCCAAGAAAGCGGACTACGACTTTCTCGGCTATGAACCGCTCCGCATCAAGAGCGGCAGGCTATACAAATACTACATCTGCACCGGAGACAGCAAGGCTGAAGCATCCAGAAATCTTGGGGCCGTACGCAAAAAATATCCCGATGCATTCGTGACCCGAATCCAAGGCACTCCAGAGAGGGTGACGAAATAGAAATCCTTGATTCTCCGCTTGGTAAGGAGACGCGGGCAATTGGAATTTTTCCATTTTAGCAAATGTTCATAAACAATCAATTATAAAATTCCACCACAGGTAACCCCCTATGAATCAATATTTTAAAAGTTAATCGATTAATCAGATCGCAATCTGATATTTAAAACGAAAAAAGATAAAACGCAATAGAAGACAGAACTTTTTTTCAAATATTTATCACCACCTTTGCATTGCAATTCGAACGGAAAGTTCGGTATTCAAATCAGCAAAGAACAATGGAGAATATAAGTGGACATACAAGTGTCTGGGACAATTGTCTTCAGATCATAGAGAGGAATGTTGAACCGCAACAGTTCAACACGTGGTTCAGACCGATCCGCGCAATATCCCTCGTTGACAATACGCTGACGCTTGAAGTGCCTAATGACTTCTTCCGGGACTACTTGGAAGGGGCCTACTTGGATCTTCTCAAGAAAGTTCTGCGCAGAGAGATAGGGCCGGAGGCGAAACTGCGGTACATGTATCGTCCCGTATCAGGCCAGCCTTCGATGAAAGTCGACGGCAGGATGACTCCAGATCCGTCCAACCCGCCAGTCGATGTCATCACTCCACCATCCGACAAGCCGAACCCTTTCGTCTATCCCGGGATTCATAAGGTAAGCATCAACCCGAGGCTCAACCCTGCCTACAGTTTTGACAGCATTGTGGAAGGGGAGTGCAACAAGATGGGCATCACTGCCGGAAAAAACATTGCGGCAGCACCGGGCAAGACCCCGTTCAACCCCTTGTTCATTTTCGGCGGTTCAGGTCTGGGCAAAACCCATCTCGCCCATGCTATAGGATTGTCCATAAAGGAGAAATATCCGGAACTGGTGGTCCTATATGTGACCGGCCACGAATTCAAGACCCAATATATGGTTGCCGTGAATGTACGCAACAACATCACTGACTTCCTGGCCTACTACATGAAGATAGACGTGCTGATAGTGGACGACATTCAGGATCTTATGGGCCCCGGATGCCAGAATGCTTTCTTCAATGTCTTCAACCACCTGCACCAGAACGGCAAGCAGCTGCTCTTTACTTCCGACCGGGCACCGGTGGAACTCCAGAATTTTGAGGAGCGTCTCCTTTCAAGATTCAAATGGGGGCTTTCAGTGCAACTCACACACCCTGACTACGGCACCCGGCTCAGGATGCTTGAATCAAGGGTGGCCAAGGAAGGCGTGGAGATTGCACATGACGTGCTTGAATTCATAGCAACCAAAGTCAAGACAAACTTCAGGGAACTTGAAGGCATACTTGTGTCGCTCATCGCCCATTCCCTCGTGGAGAAAGACAAGTCTCTGATAGAACTTGCCACCGGCATCACAGAGAACCTTATCGGAGAGGCCAAAACGGACATGAGCATAGACAAGGTGCAGAAAAACGTATGCGAGTACTTCAATATCACGCGCGATGATCTGCTCTCTAAATCCAGAAAAAGGCAGATTGTTCAGGCCAGACAGATTTCGATGTATCTCTGCCGCAACATGATATCCAACTGCTCTCTCGCCACGATTGGTGCAGAAACTGGCGGCAAGGACCACGCCACGGTCCTGCACGCATGCACCACTGTCTCTGACCTGATGAGCACGGACAAGACATTCAAGAAGTATGTCCACGACATTGAGAATATCCTTTCACCGGCACAAATGTAATTCCGCACCATGTCTCTCAGAATAGCACCCTCAATCCTCGCGGCAGACTTTCTCCATCTGGAGAAGGACATAGACCTTGTAAACCGCTGCGGTGATGTAATTCACCTCGATGTCATGGACGGCACCCTCGTGCCCAACATCTCATTCGGTTTTTCTGTCATAGATCCGCTCTCAAAGATTGCGAAAGCGCCCATGGACGTGCATCTGATGGTGGTTCATCCTGAGAGATGGTTCAAGAAGATAGCAGCCGACGGAGTGCAGATGTGCTCGTTCCACATTGAGGCAGCCGGCAGGAGAACGTCCTCTTTCATCAAGGAAATCCAGTCGCTCGGCATGAAGGCCGGCGTGGCGATAAATCCGGACGTACCTGTAGAAAAGTTGTTTCCGTATATCGGCAAGGCCGATTATTTCCTGATCATGTCCGTATTCGCCGGCTTCGGCGGGCAGAAATTCATATATGAATCCATTGACAGGGTCGCTGCCCTCAAGGCGGAACTGCAGAAGCGGGGTTCGGACGCACTGATAGAGATTGATGGAGGGATCAACCTAAGCACGGTAAAAGCCGTCAAAGAGGCGGGGGTCGATCTGGCAGTAGCCGGGAGTTCGGTGTTCGGCTCACAAGATCCGGCAGCGGCTATCAGGGCTCTCAGGGAAGCCTGAACATATATTTTTTAAATTCCTTATCGAGATTATCGCGCCCTTCGGCTGTGCCGGAGAGCGCATATTTTTTTGCCAGTTCATCCACAAGGGCTTCAAGTTCTGCTCGGATATCGTATTTTGTTCCGGTCAGCTGTCTCATCGACACAGGATTAGGAAGCTCGGCAGGCCAGGATGTCTCATTGACATTCAGCCCGATGCCGACAATGCTGCTGCTGACCATATCCCCATCAAGAGTATTCTCTATAAGTATCCCGCATATCTTTCTGTCTCCGACCCAGATGTCATTAGGCCACTTGATGCGGCTCTCAATACCGCGGCTCAGGAGAAAATCCCGGATCGCGAGTGTCGTCATCTCTGTGACAAGAAGAACGTCCTTGATATTGAGAGAGAAAGCCCCTTCTGATGGGAAGCGAAGCAGCTGGCTGAATGTCAACCCGACCGAAGGGCGCGAATACCAGGTATGAAGCCCCTGCCCACGTCCGGCAGTCTGTGCCAGCGCGGCAACTATTGACAAATTGTCAAGAGAGTCCATCCTGCGTCTGACTTCTTTATTAGTGGAATCCGCAGTCTGTAGCCATATAATGCCCCCGTGTCCCGTGTATGGTGTCATTTTTGTTGTATCTTTGTCCGCAAATTTAAAAACGATGGCTCAAAAACCCAACAATAAGCACAACAAAGGCCAGAGAGTGATCAGGATCAACTTCTCGACCATCCTCTATGTCATACTCCTTGTGAGCATCGGGTGGATGCTTCTCAGCAACAGTTCCACTCCCGCGGGCAAGATTGAATGGGCCCAGGTCCAGGAGATGGCCCGGGAGGGCGACATCAGCGAGATACACTTTGTCCGTAACGACTTCCGTGGCGACGTGACAGTCCGTCCGGACAGGTTAGGGAAGTATTCTAACCTGTTCACAAACGGGAAACTCCCCAAAAAGTCCCCTCAGTTCTATTTCCTCACTTCCACCAAATTTGATCCGGAAAGTGAATTCAGCGAGTTGAACGCAGGACTGCAGGACGGCTCAAAGGTCAAGTTGTATATTGAAAACGAGACCAATATCTGGGGCGGCATCCTCGAATGGGTGCTTCCGATTGCGTTGCTTCTGCTTCTTTATGGGTGGATGTTCCGCTCCATGTCCAGACAGATGGGCGGCGGAAACGGCGGTGGCGGTGGAATGAACCCTTTCAATGTAGGCAAAGCGACAGGTAAACTCACAGACAAAGACAAGGTCAATGTCACTTTCAAGGATGTGGCCGGTTTGTACGGTGCAAAAGAAGAAGTGATGGAGATCGTGGATTTTCTCAAGAATCCGGCAAAATATACTGCTCTCGGCGGAAAAATCCCTAAAGGCGCACTTCTCGTCGGCCCTCCGGGCACCGGAAAGACCTTGCTTGCCAAAGCTGTCGCAGGAGAGGCGAATGTGCCATTCTTCAGCATAAGCGGATCCGACTTCGTGGAGATGTTCGTCGGAGTCGGGGCCAGCAGGGTCCGGGATCTTTTCGCACAAGCGAAAGAAAAGGCCCCGTGCATCGTGTTCATCGATGAAATAGACGCCGTGGGACGCGCAAGGGGAAAAAATGTCGGATTTTCATCCAACGATGAGCGCGAGAACACTCTCAACCAGCTTCTCACAGAGATGGACGGTTTCGACACCAACAGCGGAGTCATCGTCCTTGCGGCCACCAACCGAGCCGACATATTGGACAAGGCTCTCACCAGAGCCGGTCGTTTTGACCGCCAGATACATGTGACTCTGCCTGACCTCAATGAAAGAAAAGAGATTTTTGCAGTCCATGTCAAGAAACTCAAACTCTCTCCGGACTTCGATGTGGAGGCCATCGCCAAACAGACGCCTGGATTCTCCGGAGCCGACATAGCCAATGTCTGCAATGAAGCCGCCCTTACGGCTGCACGCAAAGGAAAGAAGGCTGTAGACAATTCCGACTTCATAGATGCGGTCGACAGGGTAGTGGGCGGAATCGAAAGGAAAAAGACAATCATGTCTCCAGATGAGAAGAGACTTACAGCATACCACGAGGCCGGCCACGCGGTTGCGGGATGGCTTCTCCCGGGATGCGATCCGGTGCTGAAGGTATCAATAATCCCTCGCGGTCAGGCACTCGGCCTGACCTGGAGTCTCCCGGACGAGAAAGTCATGATGTCCAAGTCTGACATGATGGACGAGATGTGCTGTCTTGTCGGCGGAAGGGTGGCAGAAGAAATTGTCAACAACGGAATCCCTTGTACGGGCGCGCTCAATGACTTCGAAAAGATGACCAAGATGGCGTACGCCATGGTTACCTACTATGGCATGAGCGACAAGATAGGAAACCTCTCATTCTATGACTCAAGCGGAAGCAACGGCTATGACCTCACCAAACCTTACAGCGAGAAGACGGCACAGACGATTGACGCCGAGGCCAAAGCGCTTGTGGACGAGGTGACAAAGCGCACCACCAAGATTCTCAAAGACAATTGGGACAAACTTGAGACGCTTGCGCAGATGCTTATAGAAAAAGAGGTCATCACGGCAGACGACATCGAGAAACTCTTCGGCCCGAAAGCCGGGACCCATGGGGAAGAGCGGCTCAAAGGCGACCAGGCACAAGGCCCGGGGCCGGAAGACCAGAAGCCGGAAGCCCCGGCGGAGTCTGAAAACAAGAACGACGAACACAAGGAAAATGAATAATCTGCTGAAGAGAACCCTTGCCGGACTGGTTTTCCTTGTCGTGATGGTTTTCGGCACGATTTGGGACAGGACACTTTTTGGTGCCCTGTTCCTTGTCATTTTATATACAGCCCTCCGGGAGTTCTACACAATGACTCTGGGGCAGCGGTATCCTATACAACAAAAGATAGGCTTGCTTACGGCAGTGGCGGCATTCATACTCATTGCCGCTGCACAGTTCTTCGGATGGGACATCAGGCTGCTGCTTCTGGTGCTGTTCCCGCTGCTGCTGATTCCGGTGTCCTGCATCTTTTTTCCCGAAAGGGACGGCTTTTCCGATATCGGACTCATTTATGCGGGTCTCGGATACATCGCCCTGCCTATCTGCCTGTCTCCGCTTCTTGTTATGGACGGCCCCGTTTTTGACGGTTGGCATATTTTGCCGCTTTTCATCATAATCTGGGTATCGGACGTAGGGGCATATTGTGTCGGCTCCATCCTCGGAAGGAGGGCCGGAGCACGTAAATTGGCACCGGAGATCTCGCCGAAGAAATCATGGTGGGGATTCTGGGGTGGACTGGTCTTCAGCGCAGCAGCAGCCCTACTGATGTGCAAACTCGGATGGCTGCCCTACTATTGGATTCACAGCATGATGTTGGGTATCGTGATATGCCTTGGAGGTGTGTGTGGGGATCTGTTCGAGTCCGAGTGGAAGCGCAGCTGCGGAGTCAAGGATTCGGGCAATTGCATTCCGGGACACGGCGGAATGCTTGACCGGTTCGACAGCAGCCTGGTGGGGATTCCGCTCGGGATCGTATATCTCGCAGCGTTCGGACTTCTATGATAGACCGCAACTCCAGAGGCACCCTCGCCCTCGTTTACGCCTTCAGTGCCGCTGCCGGTGCGGCGCTCTTGTTGTTTGTGCACGTCAGCTGGATTGTATGGCCCGTGCTGGCCCTGCTGCTGTGGTTCTGTATCTGGCAGACCTTTTTTTTCCGGGTACCGCAGCGAAAATGCAATGGTTCTGGCACATGCATATCTTCTGTCGCAGACGGCAAGGTCGTCATCATCGAAAAGGCATACGAAAAAGAATACCTAAAATGCGAATGCATCCAGGTATCCGTATACATGAATTTCTTCGATGTTCACGCCAACTTTTGGCCGGCGGACGGAGAAGTGAGTTACTACAAGTATTATCCCGGCAAACACCTGCTTGCGTTCAAGCCTAAAGCCTCCGAGGAAAACGAGCACAGCTGCACGGGGATGACGTTACCTGGAGGGGAAAGGATCTTTTTCAAACAGATAGCGGGTGGCTTCGCCCGCAGGATAGTCTGCTATGCCCACAGATGCAATTCCGTCAAGGCAGGCAACCAATGCGGGATCATCAAATTCGGTTCGAGGATAGACCTTTTCCTCCCGCTGGATGCGGAGCTGAGAGTCTCCGTTGGCGATTATGTCAGGGCGTGCGAGACTGTCATTGCAGAATTGCCCTCAAGTCCATCTTCAATTGCTCGACAGAAGTGAATACCAGCCCTTTAATACCCAATGCCTCCGCAGCTGCGATATTTTCGGAATTATCATCAATGAACAGGCATTCTTCCGCTTTGAGTCCGAAACGTTCAAGGAGAATCCTATAGATTCTTTCATCAGGCTTCTTGCAATGTTCCTGACCTGAAATGACATAAGCATCCAAGAGTTCAAAAACCGGATAGTGCTTGGTGTCCTCGCGTATCAGAGGGAACGTCTCTGCAGACCAGTTTGACAGGCCGAAAAGGCGGTATCCGCGCTCTTTGAGCTCCCGTACCACAGCCTCCATCCCCGGTATCTGCCCGTTCATCATACCGATCCACTGCCCGAAATACATCTTGATCTCATTCGCCCACTCAGGATAAAGGGCTATTCTCTCGGCCATCGCGTCCTGAGTCGGCCTTCCGGCGTCCACGGTCGCGTTCCACTCATAAGGGCAAACATTCTGCAGGAAATACTCTGTCTTCTCCGGATCATTGAAATATTTGTCGAAAAGATGATGCGGATTCCAGTCCACCAGAACAGACCCGAAATCGAAAATAATATTGTGAATCATACCTAATCTATTGTTTTTCTAGTTACTATAAGTATCACACCATTCGCTCCACGGGCACCATAAAGAGCTGTGGTAGAGGCATCTTTCAACACATCAACCCTTTCCACCATATCAGGCTGGATGTGGCTTATGTCGTCAGTCTCCATCCCGTCCAAGAGGATAAGTGGTTCATTGCTCCCCATGATCGAGTTCACTCCACGGATTGAGATTGAGGTACCGTTGACGACAAGTCCGGGGACCCGCCCCTTGAGGTATTCATAAATGTCACTGTAACCGGAGCCCTGCTTGATTTCAAGCGATGAAACGGATGAGGCTGAATCTTTCTTCTTGATTTTACCATAACCGGTATTGACATACTCCTCCCCGGAATCACGCCCGGGGACATAATCAGCAGCTTTCCGTGAAGTCCCGCAAGAGACGACAATCAGGGCAGCCGCAGCAAAAGCAAACATTCGTTTCATCGCAAATTGTTATTAGTATTCCTCAAATATACAAAACATTTTCATATCCGGGCCTTGCGGATTCGGGAAAATGACGTATCTTTGCATTCCCGATGGTGCGTTGGCCGAGTGGTCAGGCGCAGGTCTGCAAAACCTGTCACAGTGGTTCGATTCCGCTACGCACCTCCAACGAGTGCTTTCAGTTCGTTCTGAAAGCACTTGTCGTATCTGACCTGCAAGACTGACGTCCCGAAGAATAACAGATAAGTGCAAAAAACTGGCGAAAAGGCAACGAATCGAAAGCTTGGGAGGGCATCGGTTTCAGTTTTTCAAAAAATATGACTTATCTTTGAAGTCTCATTAAGATAAGACACTATCGATATGGAAACGAAACAAGCAACGAGAATTCAGACATCACTTCTCAACGGAGTGGAGAAAAAAGCTCTTGTATGGCTCGCTGAGAGACAGCCGAAATGGATGACGTCAGATATCTTGACAGGCATAGGCTTCATCGGCGCGCTTATAATAGCCGCAGGATTCATACTCACAAAGAAAAACATCGATTTTCTCTGGATTTCGACCTTTGGCCTGCTCGTCAACTGGTACGGAGACTCTCTCGACGGCACTCTCGCAAGAGTACGCAAAAAGCAGCGTCCTATCTACGGGTATTATCTGGATCACACCGTTGACTGCATCAATGAAAGCGTCATGTTCATCGGAGCCGGGCTCTCCGGACTCATGATCAACCCGTCCCTCGCCCTTGCCGTACTGGTCCTCTACCTTCTTATGACCATCAATGTCAGTGTCAATGCCCATCTCAAGAGCGAGTTCAGACTGACCTACGCAAAGCTCGGCCCGACTGAATTCAGGCTGATCGTGATGATCGTCAACACTCTTTTCATATTCATAAAGCCGCTGTCGGAGTTCCACAAGACCTACCACCTGTTCGGATACGAATTCGGAATGAAAGCCCTTGACTTCGTAGCAGTAGGCATGATAGTGATTCTGGCGATAATGTATCTGGTGACCATTTTCTCAGATGCCGCCAAGTATTCCAAGATGGATCCGAAAAAATAAAGGCAACCTCGGATGAGCCTCTGGTGGAGCATTATTTTCTTTCTGGTGCTTCTCAGCATCATCGTCATGATGATTTCAGAGAACCGCCACCCTCTGCGCACCATAGCATGGATTATGGTTCTCATATTCCTGCCTGGCGTGGGGCTCGTCCTGTATATGATTTTCGGGCGCGACAACCGCAACCGGCGCCTCGTGAGCGATGCCGACCTGCGGGAGTTCAAATCCAACACATCAAGACTGTACGCCCTGCAGATATGCAGCCGTCCCGAGCCTTCTGAAAAGGATCTGATCAATCTTCTCTGGGGATGCAACCTCGCTTTTCCGCTGAACGGGAACTCCCTGAAGGTCTACACGAACTTCGACACGATGTACGCCGACCTTCTGACGGACATGCGCAACGCCAGGAGCCATATCCACTTCCAGTTTTTCAAATTTGAAGACGACCCGGTCGGGGAACTCGCAGCACGCATCCTCATCGACAAAGCCAAAGCCGGACTGGAAGTCCGCGTGCAATACGATGATGCCGCCAACCTGCAGCGCAAGTCCTTTTTCAAACGGCTCAAAGAGGAAGGCGTCATGGTGCAACCTTTCCTCAAAGTCCCCATTCCGTTCATCTCAAGCAGCACCAACTACCGCAACCACCGTAAAGTGGCCGTGATAGACGGAACCGTCGGATACATCGGAGGCATGAACATAGCGCAGCGGTACTCGACAGGCATCCGGGGAGGCATGTGGAGGGACACCCATATACGGGTCACCGGACCGGCTGTGTCAGAAATGCAGACCAGTTTCCTCGTGGACTGGCAATTCTCCTCAAAGAAGCCGCTTTTCTCTGAAAAATATTATCCGCAGGCACCTGTGGACGGAGATGTGCTCATGCAGGTAGCGACTTCCGGACCAATGGACGAATGGAGAGTCATCATGCAGGGCATAGTCCAAATGATCGCCCAAAGCAGGGAGTACATCTACATCCAGTCCCCATACCTGATCCCTACCGAACCGGTGCTTCTGGCACTCCGCAACGCAGCCCTTTCCGGAGTGGATGTCAGGATAATGATCCCGTACCGCGGCGACAGGGGAGTAATCGTCCCGCTCGCGACCCGCTCCTATGTCAAAGACGTGGTGACCGCAGGAGTAAAGGTCGATTTCTACGAAAACGGTTACATGCATTCCAAAGCCATCGTCTCCGATGACCGTGTCGCGACCATCGGCTCCACGAACATGGACGTGCGCAGCTACGAGCAGGATTTCGAGATCAATGCATTCATCTACGACAGGGAACTGGCGAAAAAGATGAAACACATTTTCCTTGAAGACGAAAAGCACACATGGCGGGTCGATCCGGAGAAATGGGCCGACAGGCCTTGGCCGGTCCGGTTCAGAGAGTCGCTATCGCGGCTCATGTCCCCTCTGTTATAAAGAGGAAAACCAGTCCTTCAGCACCCTGTAAGTGCTTCGGTTAAGCGCAATGTCGGCATCGGTGCCTCCTTGAGCACGGGTGATGCCGCCGCAGATATCAGCACCGACTATCTCACGCCTCCCGGCAAGTTCATCAAGGGAGAGCTGAAGTTCTTTGAGGGTCAGATCACCCTGATCCCAGTCTGTCCGCGCATATTCAGGGGAAAGCACATCAAGATCCAAAGATATATAGACAGGCAGGCCACCTGGTGAGAGGTTATGCAGGTCATTGGAGTGGCGTACAAGGTATGAAGCGCCCAGCATCGGCAGACGCCGTGCCTCCCGGACCCAGGAACCGCAGCTGAGAAGTTCTCCACCAAATGCAGCCGCCTGATCATCAGGGTGATGGTCATACAGCACAAGTTCGAATGGGTCAGCAATCCTCTCCAGAAAAAACAGGCTGACGTAATGATAATCGCCAGTCCCGATAAGGTGAAGAGCCCTTAAGGGAGTGGCCGAAATCTGTTGCCTGATCAGTGCCGCGCTTTCAGCGGAACAGTAACAACAAGTGCCTTCCAGCGATGAAAAATCTGCATTTACCACATCCATAATTACAAATTTCACATTTTTTTGCTATATTTCCATCTTTGACACTTACTTTTGGAGAGAATAGGCCCCC
>ERZ808242.454-NODE-454-length-29862-cov-16.095011_pt1 | contig 29862 bp, 26 predicted proteins | sample MGYA00521244_ERZ808242 | MGnify/ENA primary metagenome ERZ808242 (study PRJEB31516, sample SAMN03275573) | gut metagenome | biome: mammalia-associated habitat; material: feces | host: Papio cynocephalus | place: Kenya | collected 2012-07-27 ... | reverse complement strand
TTGCTTATTCTTCTTTGTTTTTTCCATATCTATCAAACATTATTCTTTTTAAGGAACAAAAGTACAGTTTTTTCTTCATATCTGCAATCACACAAATGTGGTATATTGTCCATGAAAATCTCGATTCAACCATACTGCTAGAATTATTCAACCTTGGTTGAAACTTTGCAAAATAAGATTTCGATTTCTTCATTGCAAAGAACATAAAAAATCCTCCAGCATGACTCATTGCACCCACAGGCTGCCAAGAAGTCTTGCTGAAGGATTCTTTTATAACATTTATACCACAAAAAGGTCAATCATTAAACCTTGAAGCTAAATTTATTTATCCTTAATCTCAATATCTTCCTTCACATGGTTGCGAATCTTCGTGAGGAAGAGCTTCATGCGATGCGAGTCCTTGTGGTCGATGATGTCGATCAGCTCGGCTAGCTCCTTGCGAATCTGCTCCACCTGCCCAGAGGTGTAAGGGTTGAAGAGAATCTCCTGGAGCAGGTAGTCGTCCTCGTTGAGTACGCCCTTGGCTATCTGCATGTGGCGCTTGAAGGTAGTGCCAGGCGCATCCTGGTGCTTCATCACGGCGGCGAAGGCGAAGGTGCTCACAAACGGGATGCTCAGCGAGTAAGCCACTGTCTGGTCGTGCTCATCAAACGTATACTCGTGAAGACTCAAACCAAGTTTCTGGTACAAATCCTTGAAGAATATCTTGCCCATGTAGTCGCCCTCCTTGATGATGACCGCATTCTCCTCGGAGAGTTGGTTGAGGTTGGCGAACGTAGGACCGAACATCGGGTGCGTGCTCACGTAGCGAAATCCACTCTTCTCGTAGAAGTCCTGCAAGCCCGTCTTCACCGAGGCGATGTCGCTGATGATGCAGTCGTGAGGCAGATGGGGCAACACCTCCTCGAAGGCTGGTAAAGTGTACTTCACCGTCACGGCATTGATGACCAGCTCCGGCTGGAACATCTCAATCTCCTCCATCTTGGTGAAGCGATAGCAGTTGTAGGTGAAGCGAAGACGCTTCGGCTCCTTCTCGTAGACAGCTACCTCGTGGTCGAAACTGAGCAGGTCGATGAAGAAACTTCCCATCTTGCCCGCTCCCATAATCAATATTCTCATAATTTCTTATCTTAAATCTCCCATAGATTTTTATTTCCCCATGAGTTATTTTTTCTATGTCCCACCAGATTTTTAACCTTCGGTTAAATGGCTAACACCCCAAAAGAGCAACAGGTCCAAATCTGTGAACATCCGTTTTATCCGTGGGAAATTCTCCCCAAAAACATCTGTGGGAAACCAAAAACTACTTCTGGTTCAGGATTTCCAACTGCTGGCGAACACTCTCCTCGTGGATGTGCTCGAAAATCTGGGCGGCGAACTCTGGGCTCATGCCGCAGAGCGAAGCCTGTGCGCCACGCTTGTCGAGAATCTCGTTGTAGCGGTTGGTCTGAACGATGGTCATGTTGTGCTCCTTCTTGTAGGTACCAATCTCACGGCACACGCGCATACGCTTGGCGAGGAGGTCCATCAACTGGTTGTCGAGCTCATCAATCTGACCACGCAAGGAGTGCAAGCCCTCGGTAGAATAGTGCTCGTCGCGCACCACGAGAAGGCTCAGGATATAGTCGAGCACATCAGGCGTAACCTGCTGCTTGGCATCGCTCCACGCATCGTCTGGCTGGCAGTGGCTCTCCACGATCAATCCGTCGAATCCAAGGTCCATCGCCTGCTGGCAGAGAGGGGCGATGAGGTCGCGGCGACCGCCGATGTGGCTAGGGTCGCAGATGATAGGCAACTGAGGTATGCGGCGGTGCAACTCGATAGGAATCTGCCACATAGGCAGGTTGCGGTAAATCTTCTTGTCGAAGCTGGAGAATCCACGATGGATGGCACCAAGACGCTTGATGCCAGCCTGGTTGATACGCTGGAGGGCACCGATCCACAGCTCTAGGTCTGGGTTAACAGGGTTCTTAACCAATACAGGCACGTCTACGCCCTTCAAGCTGTCGGCAAGCGCCTGCATGGCGAATGGGTTGGCGGAGGTGCGCGCGCCCACCCACAGGATGTCGATTCCATACTTCAGTGCGAGCTCCACGTGCTCAGGAGTAGCCACCTCGGTAGCCACGAGCATGCCCGTCTCCTCCTTCACCTGCTTCATCCAAGGCAGGGCCTTCTCGCCATTTCCCTCGAAGCCTCCTGGCTTGGTGCGAGGCTTCCACACGCCCGCACGGAACATGTGGCAGCCCTTGGCTGCAAGCTGCTTGGCTGTTGTCATAACTTGCTCCTCGGTCTCGGCAGAGCATGGGCCTGCGATGACGCAAGGGCGTTCCTGGTCACTTGGGAAATTCAATGGTTCCAATTCTAATTCCATAGTCGTATATTTTTTTAATTTTCTTGTTTTTATCTAGATTTATAGAGCCGAATCGACACGCTATTTTTTGTCAAGAATTTGAGAATTAGAGAATTTTTCATTCTCGCTTCTATTCTTCTTGTTTTTTTGAATATAATGAGAATTTCAAGAGAAGGCTCTGCCTTCAGCAACCTTGCTTCATAATCCGCCAGGCGATTCGGCTTGCCGAATCTCTTCTCTAATTCTCACCATTCAATATATTCTCCAAAATCAGAAGCTAGAAATTCTTAAATTCTCTAATTCTTGACTCAAAAAATATCGTCCGAAATCTCTCGCTTCTTCTTTACTTTCCAAACACTTTCTTGATTCGCTCCAGGGCTTCCTTCATATTCTCGTCCTTGGCGCAGAGGCTGATGCGAATGTAGCGCTTGCCGTTGCTGCCGAAGATGAAGCCTGGAGTAATGAACACACGAGCCTCGTGCAGAATCTTCTCGGTCAAGTCCTCCACGTCGGCTATCTCGTCCGGAATCTTGCCCCAGAGGAACATGCCCACCTGCTGAGGGTCGAAGGTGCAATGGAGCGCACGCATAATTTCCTCGGCGATGTCGCGGCGGCGGCGATAATTCACGATGTTGTTCTCGTGGTGCCACTCCTCGGTGTTGCCCAGCATCGCCTCGGCGGCTGCCAACTGGATGCCACGGAAGGAGCCGTTGTCGATGTTCGACTTCACCTTCAGTATCCAGGAGATAAAGGTCTTGTTGCTCGAGATCATCGCCACACGCCAACCCGGCATGTTGTGACTCTTGCTCATCGAATTGAACTCGATGCAGCAGTCCTTGGCACCTGGCACCTGGAGGATGCTCATCGGATGCTCGTTGAGGATGAGCGAGTAAGGATTGTCGTTCACCACCACGATGTCGTGCTTCTTGGCGAAAGCCACCAGTCGCTCGTAAGTCTCACGCTTGGCGTTACCGCCCGTCGGCATGTTAGGATAGTTGGTCCACATCAGCTTGACGTGGCTCAAGTCCATCTTCTCCAGGGCGTCGAAGTCGGGCTGCCATCCGTTGTCCTCGCGCAGGTCGTAATAGGTAATCTTGGTGCCCAGTATCTTGTTGATGGCGGTGTAGGTAGGATAGCCTGGGTTCGGTATGAGCACCTCGTCGCCTGGGTTACAGAAGGCGAGCGTAACGTGCAGGATGCCCTCCTTGCTACCTATCAGGGGCTGGATCTCGGTAGCCCAGTCGAGGTCTACGTCGTACCAGCGCTTATAAAATCCAGCCATCGCCTTGCGCAACTCTGGTATGCCCACCGTAGGCTGGTAACCATGTGCGTTTGGATCGTGAGCTACCTCGCAGAGCTTGTCGATGGTCTGCTTAGAAGGCGGCATGTCTGGACTTCCGATGGCGAGGCTGATGATGTCCTTGCCCTCGGCATTAAGCTTAGCCACTTCCTTCAGCTTGCGGCTGAAGTAGTATTCCTGTATTTCCGTTACTCTATTGGCTGGTTGTATCATTTTCTATCTAATGTTTATTTTTTTTATGTTCTATGTTAAGTGAGGCTTACGTCCTTCACATTAGAGAATTCTTCGTTCTTCACTCCAAACTACTTCTTCTCCTCGTATTCGCCCAAGACCTTGATTTTCTTCACCAGCGGGGTGATGGCATCGATGCTCTGTCGGTATCGGGTCAGGTTGTCGAAGGTGAGGTCTACGTAGAAGAGGTATTCCCACTCCTGTCCGATGATAGGCAAGGACTGAATCTTCGTGAGGTTGATGTCGTAGAAGCTCAGGATGGTGAGCACCTTGGAGAGCGACCCCTTGTCGTGGGAGAGGCTGAACACGATGCTCGCCTTGTTTGCACGCTCGATGGGGCGCAGCAGCGCCGCCTTCTGCGGGTTGCACACCACGAGGAATCGGGTGTAGTTGTGCGGATTGTCGTGGATGCCCTCCTGGAGCACCTTCATGTCGTACATCTTGGCGGCGTAGCTGGAGCAGATGGCAGCCCAGCCATGCACCTGGTGCTGGGCGATGTAAGCCGCTGAGCCTGCGGTATCCTCCGCCTCCACCGCCTTGAGGTCGGGATGGTTGGCGAGGAACTTGCCGCACTGCATCAACGCCACTGGATGGGAGTGGACCTCCTGCAGGGTGTTCCAGTCGTCGCCGGGCAGGCAGCAGATGCTGTGCTCGATGTGGAGCTTGTGCTCGCCCACCACGGTGGTGCCGCTCTGGCGGAGCAACTCGTAGTTGTGGAGCAGACTGCCGGCGATGGTGTTCTCGATGGCGCAGATGCCGATGACGGTAGGGTCGCGCTTGATGTTCTCGAACACCTGCTCGAAGGTGGCGCAGCAAATCAGCTCAATCTGCTCGCCCTCGAAATATTGATGGGCAGTGATGTCGTGAAACGACCCCAGCTCTCCTTGTATTGCTATTCTCTTCATTGTTTCTTCTCTATATCTTGTCAATGTTGTCGCTCAGGATGCCTCTTTACGAAAAACGGTCCAACTCTACAATAGAGCGGGACCGTTTCGATAGATTTCTTAATCTTAATATCCTAAGTTGAAATTTACACGCAACTTCCCGCTTTACAATCGCTTGCAAAGTAAAAGTAATAGCTATAAAAGAATGCGTTAAACTTCTTCATTGTCTTATTTCTTTTAATTGTTATTGATTCTTGTTGTTATTTATTCTTGCAGAATTGTTACTAATTCATGTTGAATTTTTATTAATTCGCTTGCAAAAGTAACACTTTTCTTTGAATCCACCAAACAATTTGTTATTTTTTTATCGTTTTTGCTTATATTTTCTGCAAAAATCATGCTCTACAACATGTTTTTATCGTTTTTCAACGGCAGTGCTCCCTGCCCTCGGCCTTGAACTCCCCGTTCAGCTCACCCACTTTCTCCGGGTTCAGCTCCAGGTAGCGCAGCATATCCTTCTCGGCTCCATCCTTGTCGCTCATCGCCATCAGCAAGCCGCCGCGTTTCTTCAGGCACTCGCTCAGTTCCGCCTTGTTGACCTCGGCATCCCCCTCCAACTTGGAGATTCGCTGGGTCAACAAGGCGACAGCGAGGACAGGATTGCTCAAATCAATCTTATCCATTTATATTATACTATATATTAAATTAATGTATACTAAAAATCCGTGAGATCCGTGTGCCAAAGAATCCATCAAGAGATCGCTCCGACAATCTCCTTGACGCTCTTCACTCCGTGGGCATCGAGCCACTCGTTGATGCCGTCCTTCACCTTCTTAGTTACGGTAGGATCCACGAAGTTGGCGGTACCAATCTCGATGGCGGTAGCGCCGCACATCAGAAACTCGATGGCATCCTTGGCACTGGATATGCCACCCAGTCCCACCACAGGAATCTTCACGGCGTGAGCCACGTCCCAGACCATGCGCAGCGCCACTGGCTTCACACAAGGACCGCTCAGTCCGCCCGTGCGGATGCTCAACAGCGGCTGGCGCTTCTCGATGTCCACAGCCATGCCCATCAAGGTATTAATGAGCGAAACAGAGTCGGCGCCCTCCGCCTCCACGGCACGGGCGATGTCGGCGATGTTGGTCACGTTAGGCGAAAGCTTCACGATGAGCGTCTTGTGGTAAACCTTGCGTACCGCCTTCACCACGCTGGCTGCACCCTCGCAGGTAACACCAAACGCCATGCCGCCGTCCTTCACGTTCGGACAGGAGATGTTCAGCTCGATGGCAGGAATCTTGTCCAGCTCGCCGATGCGTACCGCGCACTCCGCATAGCTCTCAGGAGAGTGACCGCTCACGTTCACGATCATATTGGTGTCGATGTCCTTGATTTGCGGGTAGATATGCTCGCAGAAATAGTCAACGCCCTTGTTCTGCAAGCCCACGCAGTTGAGCATGCCCTGAGGGGTCTCGGCCATGCGGGGATAGTCGTTTCCCTGACGAGGTTCGAGGGTAGTTCCCTTCACGATAATACCGCCAATTTCCTCCAGAGGCACGAAATCGGCAAACTCCAGTCCGTAGCCAAACGTGCCTGAAGCTGTCATCACCGGATTCTTCAGTTTTAAATCCTTTATATTTACACTTAAATCAGCCATAATTCTCAATTTTTACATTAAAAAGTTTTTACAAAAACTAAAATAGACGCCATTGGAAATTGGAGAAGCCAGCACACCATTATGTACCAAAAACAGTACGTATGGTATCCATGAACTTTTGACGCACCGAAACAGTTCATCAAACAATTGCGAAACTTCTAAATCTCCCAGGTCAGTTTCTTGATATTGATGACCGGTCCATCCTTGCATACGCACTGGTTGCCCTCGGTGGTCTTCTCCACGCAGCAGAGGCAAGCGCCCACGCCGCACGCCATCTTGTTCTCCAGCGACACCTCGCACTCCACGCCCGCCTTCTTGGCGAAACGAGCCACGCTCACCATCATCGGCTTCGGACCGCAAGTGGAAATCATGTCAAACTGCTCGTTCTCCAGGATGGAGTGGTTGGTAACGAACCCCACCTCGCCAGCCGAGCCATCCTCGGTGGTGATGCACACCTTGCCAATCTTGCCAAACTCGTCGAGCTCCAGGAGGTCCTTGGCAGAGCGGGCACCCAAGAGGAACACCACCTCGGCACCGAAGTCCTTGATGAGCTTTCCGAAATAGAGCAATGGAGCCACACCTACGCCGCCGCCCACGAGCAGGTACTTCTGCCCCTTATGGGTAGGCATCGTAAATCCGTTGCCGAGCGGCAACATACAGTTGAGCGTATCGCCAGCCTGTAGCTTTCCCAACTGCTTGGTTCCGTCACCCACCATCGCCACAAGCAACCAGAGCTGGTTGTTCTCACGATCCACGAAATTCACGGAGATAGGACGACGAAGCATCGTGGTAGGCGAATGGTCTACCTTGACTTCTACGAATTGTCCTGGCAAGATTTCCGGCAAAGCCTTCTCGTCGGTAAGCTTAATCAACACATGCTTATCGCTAAGCGCTTCCACTGAAACCACCTTGAGGTCTAGAACATATTTTTTCATCTTTATAATTTTAGATTGATGTTTGCTAATGTTACGCCAGCCTGCCAGTAGAGACCAGAGGCAAGCCAACGCCTATTATATAATATGTACGTGCAAAGGTACAGTATTTTTTCGAGCTGACGAAGGGAAAGGGTATTTTTTTGCCCAAGATTTTTCAACTTCACCTTCCCAAGAGTATCTCTCGATTATTTCTTCGGCACGAAAGTCTCCCAAGTCTGGTCATCGTAGAAGATGCGAATCTCGGTAATCTTTCGTTGCGGTTTGTCAATATATTTCACAGCCGCTTGCGCCACATTTTTAGGTATACGGTTTACACCGTGCATCTGCGTCTGGTCGAAGATCGACGGGGAAGTGGGGGAACCGGGAGCCTCGTCAGTTCCAAAATCGAGCGTAGCCTCGCCCAGGGCTGAAGCTATGGCGTTTGCGCCCATTCCGCCCATCTCACCCTGCTTGCCGCCCAAGGCTGTAGAGCCCTGAACCTCACCAGTCGAAGCTCCGTCGGCATCGCCTTCTACCTTATTCATATACATAGGAGGGGTTCCGTCGAGCAGCCATTCCAGTCTGACACGAGGAAACTTTTTGTGGATGGCATCCACGATGTCGAGCGATGGTTTGGTACGGTCGTTGAAAATTCCGCTCACCGTGGCGGTCGATTTTCCTATCGTTTTTGCGAAGTCCTGCTGGGTGAGTCCGAGGTCTTCCATGAGCTGTCTGATTCTCTCTTTCATGCTATTTTTGTTTTGCTATTTTGATGCGCTAGATTGATCATTTTTATCCGAACAGGTACGTTTTTGACCCATTTTCGGTTGATTTTACAAAGGTAAAGCAAAAATTCGAAAAATGCAAATATTCTCAACAAAATTTAGTTTTTTAAACTTTACGTTTATTATGCTGAAATTTACACGTTCGCTTACGACACCTTAGTTTTTAGTGTTCAGATTTATAAATCTAAATTCAATATACTAAACACACACCGATTCTTTTCTTTATCAGATTTCCCTAAAATACTGATTCTCAGATTCAGTTTTCATGCTATTTTCACAGATGTGTAGACATATTTACCGATTATCGTGAATGTCGTTCATATTAAGTCTGTATATTCATCAACTAAAATGGACAATCAACTGGGTTTCAACTATTTCCTATTCTGTTTTTATTCGTGCATATTTATTCATTTAATAAAGCAAACGCTATAATTTACATATACAAACGTAAATATTAGCATTCAAATTCTAATTTAGTTTTCATCAATTTACTTTTGTAAATCTAAATATTGATTTACAAATCTAACATTTACACTTACATATTTCGACATCATAAAACAAAACAAATGTTAAGTGTAAATATTTAACGTCCTTTAAATGTTAAAATCATCATTTCTAGCGTATTTCAGCCCACAGTCGGGGCGAGAGACAAATACGCAAGTATTGAAGGTAGTTAATTTTCATAACCATCTCATAATCATTTAGGTTAACCCCTATTTTGGCGATTTCCAAAAACAGGTCATCTAGCTAAAAAATCACGCCAAAAGATGCAGTTGAAGGCAAAATGATAAAAAAAATAGCACCCGATTTTTGCCAATCGAGTGCTATTTTTGAGGTTTTCAGAATGCAGAATGCACATTTAAAACCTAGATGACTTCTTTTCCCGGAAAGCGTCCGAGAGAGCGAAAACCGAGGTCGCCTCCTCTTCTCCATCCCGTCACCTCCCCAGGCTCTTCCCCACCCCATGATTTTCATCCTAATGGAGGATGAAAAAGATGAGTTCCTTCATCAATTCACCAGCCGAAGTGTAGGGATTGTCGATGCCCTTGCTCTTCGAATCTATCTCCTTAAACTTCTCGATGATCTGCATCACCTTCACTCCAGAATAGTTTCTCATTCCCGTCAAATAATCGCGCACGCCCCACGTACCTTTCAAATCCAAGAATTTTGCGAGCGCATTTTCGTTCCGCTTATCCGGTGCATAATAGGCGAGCATCAGATTCTGGAAGTAAGAAAAGAGCAACGGGAGAAGCGCATAGAGCGAACCGCTCTTTGGGTTACTGTCAAAATATTTTATTATCTGATTTGCCTTGAAAACGTCTCGGTTGATGATGGCGTTGCGGAGCTCAAAGCCATTGAAGTCTTTGCTCACGCCGATTTCCTTCTCCACCAACTCGGGGGTCACTCGCCTATTGTCGTCGGAAAGAGTGATGAGGAGTTTGTCGAGCTCGGAGGTGAGACGGTGCAAGTCGGCACCCACATGGTCGGCTATCATCTGGGTGGCCTTCGGCTCGATGGTTGCCTTGCGAGACTTCAGATAGGTCTCGATGAAACCAGGAAGCTGGCGCTCGTAGAGTTTCTTGCTCTCGAACACGACACCCACCTTCTCCGCCTTCGGGACGAACTTCTTGCGGCGGTCTACACTACTGTTTTTATGACAAATCACGAGGATAGTCGATTTCACTGGATTATCGAGATACCTTTCCAGCGGTTCTAGGCTCTTGAGGTTCTGCGCCTCCTTCACCACCACCACCCTGTGCTCCGACATCATCGGATAGCCCTTGCACAGGTCGGCAATCTGAGCCGCCGTTACATCGGCACCGAAGAGCACAATCTGGTTGAAGTCCCGCTCCTCGGGCTTGAGCGCGTTCTCCAGGATATAGTCACTGATCTTGTCTATGTAGAACGGTTCGTCGCCCATCAGCACATAGATGGGGGCGAACTGGCGAGCCTTCAAATTCTTCATGATAGACTCATAACTTATTACACTTTTCTTTTCTGCCATTGAATTATTTTTTGTATCTTTGCATCTGCAATGAAGACACAGTTATTCCTATGCAACGAAGAAGCTGTTATTCATCCGCAATGAAGATGCAGTTATTTATCTGCAAAGGTACAAAAATAAATCGAACTATATATAATAAGGTATAGAAATCATCGCCTCATCACATTAAAATAAGTTACAAGAACATGATTCGCTTAAATTTGCCGCCCTTCGACATGAAGATTTCCGGCACCAAACAACAACCCAAGATACTCGACATCTTGCGCCGCCGATACATCGCGCTGACCCCCGAGGAGTGGGTGCGCCAGCATTTCGTCCACTTCCTCATCGAGCACAAGGGCTATCCCGCCTCGCTCCTAGCCAACGAAATACAGCTGAGGTGCGGAGACAAGGTGCTCAGGGCGGACAGCGTGCTCTACTCCCGGGAGCTACAGCCCAGGATGATCATCGAGTACAAGGCCCCCCACATACCCATCACCCAGAAGGTGTTCGACCAGATTTCAGCCTACAACCTCCTACTCCACGTAGACTATCTCGTGGTGAGCAACGGGCTCGAACACTACATCTGCAAGATGGACTATGATGGTAAAAAATATTTATTCTTGGAGGACATCCCCGACTATTCTGAATTATTGACAATATAAGCAATACTCATCGCCGCAAACGAAGAGCGAGCCTTATATCTAGCCCCTCCATTTTTTGAGAATTTTCGACCGACTACCCAGTTGTTTCAAAATTCGCAAAATATGGAAGGGTTATTTTTTAATAAAAAACTCGATTTCTCTTTGTAGTCTCCTCCTTTTCCACTATCTTTGCAGAAGATAAGCTGCACTCGGCAATTAGAAAGCAAGCTTTCATTGCACTCGCTTGCATTATCTTTGCACATTATTTATAATAATATAGAATAGAAATGATAAATGAAAATATCAAAATAGCTGTAGCCGGAACAGGCTACGTGGGGTTGAGCCTCGCCACACTCTTAAGCCAGCACCACCAGGTAGTGGCGGTGGATGTGGTCCCCGAGAAAGTGGAACTCATCAACAACCGAAAGTCGCCTATCCAAGACGAGTACATCGAAAAGTATCTCGCCGGGAAACCTCTCAACCTCAAGGCTACCACCGACGGCGCATCAGCCTACAAGGGCGCCGACTTCGTGGTCATCGCCACGCCGACCAACTACGACCCGGTGAAGAACTACTTCGACACCTCGCACGTGGAGGAGGTAATCCGCCTGGTGATGGAGGTGAACCCCGACGCCATCATGGTCATCAAGAGCACCATCCCGGTGGGCTATACCGAGAGCATCCGAGAGAAGACGGGCAGCGACAACATCATCTTCGCCCCGGAATTCCTGCGCGAGAGCAAGGCGCTCTACGACAACCTCTACCCTAGCCGCATCATCGTGGGCAGACCAGAGGGCGACGAGCGACTCGACCAAGCCGCCCACACCTTCGCCAGCCTGCTGCTGGAGGGTGCCATCGGACATCCAGGTGAGTCAAAGCAATCGAATTCTCCACTCTTCACACTTCGTTCTTCACGCGAGAAGAACATTCCTGTTCTTTTCATGGGCTTGACCGAGGCGGAGGCAGTGAAACTCTTCGCCAACACCTACCTCGCCCTACGAGTGAGCTACTTCAACGAGCTCGACACCTATGCCGAGATGAAGGGACTCGACACCAAGGCTATCATCAACGGCGTGGGCCTGGACCCTCGCATCGGCACCTTCTACAACAACCCTTCCTTCGGCTACGGCGGCTACTGTCTGCCTAAGGACACCAAGCAACTCCTCGCCAACTACGCCGACGTGCCAGAAAACTTGATTCAGGCCATCGTGGAGAGCAACCGTACCCGCAAGGACTTCATCGCCGACCGTGTGCTCAACAAGGCGGGCTACTACGACTACGCCAACCAGAACAACTATCGCGCCGAGGAGGAGAAGCCTTGCACCATCGGCGTGTACCGCCTCACGATGAAGAGCAACAGCGACAACTTCCGCCAGAGCAGCATACAGGGCGTGATGAAGCGCATCAAGGCGAAGGGCGCACAGGTCATCATCTACGAACCTACGCTCGAAGACGGCACCACCTTCTTCGGAAGCCGTGTGGTCAACGACCTCGATGCATTCAAGAAGCAGAGCCAGGCCATCATCGCCAACCGCTACAACAAGTGCCTCGATGACGTGGAAGAAAAGGTTTACACCCGAGACATCTTCAGAAGAGACTAAAAAAGTTAGGAGTTAGGAGTTGACCACAAGATGGGGGGCTTCCAAAAATATACAAACAACAAGCATATATAAACTAAAAAATATAGAATTACAAAATGGCAAAATTAGTTATCAATTCCTATGAGGATTTTGCATCTCACCTCGGTGAGAAGTTAGGCGAGTCAGACTGGTTGCAGATTGACCAGGACCGCATCAACAAGTTCGCAGACGCTACACTCGACCCACAGTGGATCCACGTGGACGTGGAGCGCGCCAAGGTGGAGAGCCCCTACCACAGCACCATCGCCCACGGCTACCTCACCCTATCCGTGTTGCCTTACCTCTGGCAGCAAATCCTGGAGGTGAACAACCTCAAGATGCTCGTGAACTACGGCATGGACAAGATGAAGTTCGGACAGCCAGTCATCACAGGCTCACGCATCCGTCTCGTGGCTACCCTCCACGACATCCAGAACCTCCGTGGCATCTGCAAGACCAGCATCAAGTTCGACATCGAAATCGAGGGTCAGCGCAAGCCTGCGCTCTCAGGCATCGCCTCATTCCTCTACTATTTCAACAATTAATCCCAACTGTACGGTTGAAACGGGCTGTAAACCCAGAAGCACCTAGCCCAGGGCAACGCCCTGGGTAAACGTCGGGAAATAAATGCGCCCTGCAAAAGAGCAAAAGCATTATATTAGCAAACTTAAGAATAAAGCTTTTGCCCTTACAGGGCGACATTCTTGCATACCTATTACCTAGGGCGTTGCCCTAGGCTAGGTGCTTCTGCCCCTTCGGGTCGTATAGGACCTATTTCAACCGTACAACTTAAACTAATTTTTAGATATTAGAGGTATAAAACTACAAGAATTATGGCAGCAGGAAAATGGATAGGGGGTTTCCTCGGTTTCATCACCGCAGGACCTCTGGGAGCCTTGGCTGGATTCGCCCTCGGCTCGCTCTTCGACAAGGGACTCGACGAGGTGAACCGCGACGGCGACAACCAGCAATATGGCAACGCATACAGTGCCTACAGCGGGCGGAGCGATTACCAGAGCGGCTACCAAGGTCAGCAGGGCTACGGAAGTCGCTACAGCCAGCAACAAGCCTACGAGGGCGAGAGAAACAGCTTCATGTTCTCGCTCCTGGTGCTCTCATCTTACATTATCAACGCCGACGGCAGAATCATGCACTCGGAGATGGAAGTGGTGCGCCGTTTCCTTCGACAGAACTTCGGCGAGGCAGCCCAGCAGCAAGGAGAGGAGATTCTGATGAAGCTCTTCGAGCAGCAGAAGCGCATGGGCATGGCTCAGTATCGCACCGTGATACAGGACAGTTGCCGACAGATAAGCGCCAACATGCTCTATGAGCAGCGCTTGCAGTTGCTCAACTTCCTCGTCATCATCGCCCAGGCAGACGGTCGGGTAACATCAGAGGAAGAGCAAGCCCTGAAGGAAATCGCCATCCACATGGGGCTCTCTACTGAGGATGTAGACCAGATGCTCAGCATGCATGGCAGAAGCTACTACGACGACTCTTACAATGGCTCAGAGGGAAGCTACGGCAATTCTAACCGCAGTTCGCTCGACGATGCCTACCGTGTGCTCGGCATCAGCCCTTCGGCAACCAACGACGAGGTGAAGGCCGCCTATCGCAAGATGGCGCTCAAGCATCATCCCGACAAGGTGGCTGCCCTCGGCGAGGACGTGCGCAAGGCCGCGGAGAAGAAGTTCCAGGAAATCAACGACGCCAAGGACAGAATCTACAAGGCAAGAGGACTGTAAAAGATACAAAAAGAGGGTGTGTCATAAGTCATGTCCTATGCGCCCTGAAAGGGCAATCTGTACCTAGCCCAGGGCATCGCCCTGGGGTTAACGTCCCAACAAAATGTCGCCCTGAAAGGGCAAAAGCATCTCATTATTAATGCTTTTGCCCTTTCAGGGCGACATTGCTTAATACCAATATTACCCAGGGTGTTGCCCTGGGCTAGGTGCTTTTGGGCTTTCAGCCCGTCTTTGTCTGCCATCAATAGGACTTATAACACATCCTCTTTTTGTATCATATGTGAGTCCTTTATTCCTCTTCTGTCTTCTTCTTGCGAGAGATGCGCTTGCGCTTTGGCTTCTCCTCGGCAGCAGGAGTCTCAATCTTGACACCAGCCAACTCTGGGTCGATCAAGATACGACCACAGTACTCACAAGGGATAATCTTCTTGTGCATCTTGATGTCCAACTGGCGCTGAGGTGGAATCTTATTGAAGCAACCACCACAAGCATCACGCTGCACGTAAACGATACCCAAGCCATTGCGGGCACCATTGCGGATGCGCTTGAAGCTAGCGAGCAAGCGTGGCTCAATCTTCTTCTCCAACTCGAGAGCCTTCTCCTTGAGACGCTCCTCCTCCTCACGAGTCTCCTCCATGATGTCTTCGAGCTCAGAGCGCTTCTCCACCAAGCCCTTCTCACGGTCAGCCTTCTGGTGCTCAGCCTTGTGGAGGTCGTACTCACGCTCACGAATCTTCTGCTCACCCTCGCGAATCTTCTTGTTGCAAAGCTCGATTTCCAACTGCTGGAACTCGATTTCCTTGCTCAGGGTATCATACTCGCGGTTGTTGCTCACGGTATCGAGCTGAGACTGATAGCGCTCCACACTAGCCTGAGCCTCGTCGATTTCCTGCTTCTTCTGAGTTACAGCCTTGTCGAACTGGTCGATTTCGCGCTGAATGTTCTCGATACGAGTAGTGAGACCAGCGATTTCATCCTCCAAGTCCTGAACCTCGAGAGGCAACTCACCTCTCAAAGCACGCTTCTCATCGATGCCAGACAAGGTAGTCTGGAGCTGGTAGAGAGCCTTCAACTTCTCTTCCACTGTCAAATCTGTAGGATCTTTCTTTGCCATAATTGCTTTTATATTTTTAATATTTATCTTTTAAAACTGTTCTTTCCGAAGTAGCATTTACAAGTAGAGGATAGGATTGGTGTTGATCTCCGAGATGTGGCACTTCACCCCCGGACACTGCTCCTCGATGATGCTGCGGAAGATTTCGCTCGTAAACTGCTCACTCTGATAGTGGCCGATGACACAAATCTGAATCTCCTGCTCATGTCCGAAATACTCATGATAGCTCATCTCGCCCGTGATGAAGGCATCGGCACCTGCCGCGATGGCATCGCCGAGCAGGAACGCCCCCGCTCCACCACAGAGCGCCACCTTCTTGATGGGGCGGCGCAAGAGTTGGTTGCACTGCACGCACTCCACGTGGAAACGCTCCCTGAGCATCAGCACCAAGTCGTCGGCGGCGATGCCCTCGTCGGAAATCTCGCCGATGACACCCTCGCCGCCTTTCACGCCGTTCACCTCCTTCTCGCCAGCGAAGAACCGCACGTTCCGCAGTCCCAGTTTCTCGACAATCTTGAAGTTGACGCCGCCCATGGCAGCATCCATGTTGGTGTGCATGGAGACGATGGTGATATCATGCTTAATCGCCTTGCGCACAGTACGTTGCACATAGTTTTCATCCGATATTCTCGCCAGCTTGCGGAAGATGAGCGGATGATGGCTCACGATGAGGTTGCACCCCTTCTGGATGGCCTCATCGACCACTTCCTCAGTGACGTCAAGACACAACAATGCCCCTGACACTTCTACCGCCTCTGTCAATCCAACTTGCAAGCCGGCATTGTCATATCCTTCCTGCAAGGGCAGAGGCGCGTAATGTTCAAGGGCATCAACTACTTGTTTTATTTTCACGCTCCTATGTATTTATCTTGTAATTTCATGTTTTAGACTGCAAAGTTACGCATTTCTTGCCGATTTTGTTCAAACATTCCCTATTGTTTAATCTTTTTTAATACATTTTTTGCCTATCGGTTAGAGGCATTCGAAAGGCTCGCACCGATTTCTCCTATCGTTTTTTGTATATTTTCTTATCGTTTTTCGTAAAAATAACATTAAAATGATAACAAGTTAGCAATTTTTTTATTATTTTTGCATCCATAAATCAGATATTCGAAGCATATCTAGTATACTCGATATAGAACAGTCGAAGCATTCGCCCATCAGCGGATGCCTCCATTAAACATATAGCTTATGTACAACTCTACATTGCCTTCCCCTTTTGCCCTCCCTGCCGAATGGGAGCCGCAGAGCGCCGTGATGCTGACTTGGCCTCACGCCGACACCGACTGGAAGCCGTATCTCGCCGAGATAACCCAGACTTACATCCAGTTGGCCGACATCATCACTCGCCATGAGCAACTGCTCGTGGCTACGCCCCACAAGTCTGCCACCTGGCATACACTCCACGACACGCTCTCGCCGGAACAGATGAGTCGTGTGCACCTCTACGAGGTGGACAGCAACGACACGTGGGCTCGCGACCACGGACCGATAACCATGGTGATGCGCAAGAAGCAAAACACCTGGATGGTGCCTATCCGACTGCTCGACTTCAAGTTCAACGGATGGGGCGAGAAGTTCAAGTGGCAGAAGGACAACGCCATCACCCTCCAGCTCTATTACCAGGCAGCCTTCAACGCCGACCTGGAGCCCCACCAGGGCTTCGTGCTCGAAGGCGGAAGCATCGAGAGCGACGGCAAGGGAACCCTCTTCACCACCTCGCAGTGCCTGCTGGCTCCTCATCGCAACCAGCCGTTCACACGTGAGGACATCGACCATCAGCTCAAGACGTTCTTCAACCTCCGACAGGTGGTATGGCTCGACCATGGCAATCTCGTGGGCGACGACACCGACGGGCACATCGACACTATCGTGCGCGTGGCTCCCCACGACACCTTATTATATATAGGGGGCGACGACCCTGCCGACGAGCAGTATGAGGACTTCAAGGCACTGGAGAAACAGCTCCAAGGACTTTTCACCTTCGAGGGCTACCCATACCGCCTCATCAAGCTACCGATGCCCGACCCTATCTACGATAACGGCGAGCAGCTCGTAACCCGAGCTCAGGACGGCACGCTGAGAGACGCCTTCACGGGCGAGACATACGAGGAGAAGAAAATAGGCAAGGAGATAGGTTGCAGCAAGGACTGCCAGAACGAATGCGAGAGAAGATGCAAGACCGTATCGCTCGGCGACCGACTGCCAGCCACCTACGCCAACTTCCTCATCCTCAACAAGGCGGTGATTTATCCAACCTACAACCAGCCCGAGAAAGACGAGGAGGCGAAGCGACAGATTCAGCAAGCCTTCCCCGACAGGGAAATCATCGGCGTAGACTCGCTCACCATCATCCGACAGCACGGCAGCATCCACTGCCTCACCATGCAACTGCCTAAGGGAGCCATCAAGGGCGACAGCCTCGAGCAGCCCGCATCCTCCGCCTGGCAGCCATAAAAAGCAGACAGGCAACCAGTAGAGCCGAATAAGCCGAATAAAAAGTATATATAGCTGAATAAGCAAATCATAAAGTTAAAAGTTAATGAAACTCGGAATTTTACAACTCCATATCACGGCGGACATCGCCGACAACAAGACTCGCATCGCCCAGGGCATCATCGACCTCGCCCACCGTGGCGCAGAGCTCATCGTATTGCAGGAACTCCACAATACCCTCTACTTCTGCCAAGTGGAGGACGTGGAGAACTTCAATCTCGCAGAGCCTATACCCGGACCATCGACCGACTTCTACGGCAAGTTGGCGAAAGACCTCGGCGTGGTCATCGTCACCTCCCTCTTCGAGCGTCGTGCGCCAGGACTCTACCATAATACAGCGGTAGTCTTGGAGAAAGACGGCACCATCGCCGGAAAGTATCGCAAGATGCACATCCCCGACGACCCAGCCTACTACGAGAAGTTCTACTTCACCCCGGGCGACCTTGGTTTCCACCCGATACAGACCTCAGTGGGCAAACTGGGCGTACTGGTATGTTGGGACCAGTGGTATCCCGAGGCAGCCCGCCTGATGGCGCTCCAGGGAGCCGACATCCTCATCTACCCTACCGCCATCGGCTACGCCACCTACGATACCGAGGAGGAACAGCAGCGACAGCGTGAGGCTTGGACCACCGTGATGCGAGGCCATGCCGTGGCAAACGGCTTGCCAGTGGTAGCCGTGAACCGAGTGGGCTTCGAGCCAGACCCAAGCGGTCAGACCGAGGGCATCCAGTTCTGGGGCAGCAGTTTCGTGGCTGGTCCGCAGGGCGAGCTCCACTACCGTGCGAGCGACAACGAGGAAGAGAGCCTCGTCATCGACATCGACCTCAAGCATAGCGAGGACGTGCGCCGATGGTGGCCATTCCTCCGTGACCGCCGCATCGAAAACTACGGCGACATCACCAGAAGATTCATCGACTAAATAGATTCCCACAGAGGATAAATTCATCTCCCGAAGAGGATAAAATAGAGTAGAAAAAATCTCCCACAGATTACACGGATTGACACAGATTATTTTTCAAGCTGTACGGTTGGAACGGGCTGAAAGCCCAGAAGCACCTAGCCCAGGGCAACGCCCTGGGTAGATATTGCGGAATGAATGCGCCCTGAAAGGGCAAAAGCATAAAAAGATCCCCTAATGTTGGATGCTTTTGCCCTTACAGGGCGACATCCTAACACCATTTTACCCAGGGTGTTACCCTGGGCTAAGTGCTTCTGCCCTTTCAGGGTGTATAAGACACATCCAACCATACAATTCGTTGTTTTTATAAAAATTGACTAGTTTCAATAAAAACAGTACAAGATTTCTCGAAAGAAAAAATCTGTGTAAATCAGTGAGATCTGTGGGATAAAAGAAAGAAACAGGATAATGCAGAATTTAGAAGTGATGGTGGTTCTATTCATCATCGTAATTTTAGGTTATGCCGCCTGCAAGCTAGGCTACATGGGCGACAAGTTCGACAAGAAACTCTCCAGCATCGTGGTCGACATCACCTGCCCACTGCTGGTATTATCGTCGGTCATGGGCGATGAACTGCCCGACCGCACCCTCATCCTCCCCCTCTTGGGCGTAGGATTTCTCACGTACATCTTATTATTGGTATTCGGCTTCTGGGTGCCACGACTCATCACCAAGAGCCACGACGACCAGGGCATGATAGGCTTCGCCCTCATGTTTGCCAACGTGGGCTTCATCGGCTACCCTATCGTATCGAGCATCTTTGGTCCCCATGCCGTCTTCTACGCCGCCCTGCTCAACATGCCGAACACCTTCTTCATCTTTACGGCAGGCGTAATGCTCATCAAGGGCGAGTACAGTCTGAAGCAATTCAACCCGAAGGTACTAATTAGTCCGGCGATGCTCGCCGCCTTCCTCGCTGCCCTCTTGGTGGCGCTGGGCGTCCACACCCCCGACATCATCGCCCGACCTGTGACGATGGTGGGCAACATCACCGTGCCAGCCGCCCTGATGATTATCGGCTCGTCGATGGCGAAGCTTCCTATCAAGGAGATTATCGGTTCGCCGAAGGTCTACCTCTCCTCCTTCCTTCGCCTGGCGGTAGTGCCGCTGAGCATCTACTTCCTCTTTAAGTTCTGCGGCGTGAGCGACCAGGTGAACAACATCAACACAGTGGTCATCGCCATGCCAGTGGCATCGTTTGGCACCATGTTCTGCCTCAAGTACGGCCGCAACCCGTCGCTCATCACCGAGATGACGTTCATCACCACCCTGGGCAGCATCATCACCATCCCTTTGATTACACAATTGTTCAGCTAAAACACTTGTTGTTGTTTTCCATTCACCGCAAATTGCTCAGAAAGCACAAATTGCTCAGAAAGCGCAAATTGTTCAGAAAGCACCCAGGAATCTTATAAAAAGTAAGAAACAACCCTTGTTTTGAGAGAAATTTCCCCAAAACAAGGGCTGTTTCTTTTTTTTTCATTATCTTTGCACTAAAATTACAAAAAGGAAATAGATACAATATTATGAACTTTAGAACGTTCTTGCTTGCCCTGGCATTGGGCGGAACCACTTGCCAGATGAACGCTTCGCCGATAGAGCAAATCGGCGACCGATATATCGTGCATGTACCCGAGCTCGACCTCAGAGGCGACGAGTCGCTCATGGACATCCTCCTGATGTGCCCCGACGTCATCACCCTCGATGGCAGAACCACGCTGGATGGCGACCCGCTCGCCAACCTCTACGGCAAGTTCGTCATCCGATTCGACAACGTGGAGTACGGACTCGACTACAATACCCTGCTCCACAACCTAAAGGCTCGTGAGATAGAGAAAATCCAAGTTTGCCTGAACACCGACGTGATGAAGGGCACCGGAAGCCAGAAGAAGGTCATCGACATCCACCTGCGCAAGGACGTGGGGGCTGTGAAAGGCTTGGAAGGCGACTACTACGCCGAGGGAAACGACAAGAAAAACGGAAGGGGAACCGCTGGCGAGAAAATCTCGGGACGAGTGGGACTCTTCGGCGACACCTACGGCGGTGGCGAGGCGATAACCAGCGTGAGATACCACGGCGACAACCTCAGCATCCTCTCCCACGTGGAGGGCAACATGCAGCGCTCCGCCATCGACGGCGCACCAACCAACCACCGCAGCCACGAGGGAGCCAAGGTTACCATGAGTTGGGACATCACCAGCAAGGACAACCTCATGATTACCGCCACGCAGACCTACACGCGCAACCGACTGGCAGGAAGTATACAAGAGAGAAATCCTCAAACAAGAAGTTCATCGACAGGCATTCCACAAGAGAGAAATTCCCAAACAAGAAGTTCCCAAGCAAGCACTCCGTCGATTCCCAATCCTGCCGACTACTCCCGATATTACAACGTGGAGCTGGACTATCTGCGCACACTCTCCAAGAACGGAGCCAGCATGCTCCTCACCCTCGCCTCCGACCATACAGGGGATAACGGCGGCGTACACATGAGCGACATACGCCCTGACTACGGCGACACCTATCCAAGCTACGGCGACATGTATGCCGATGGCAACTACAAGGCAGCCTACCACAGCCGCTCCACGTATCCCTACACCATCCTGGAGTTCTACTTCCCGCTGTTCACCCCAAACCTTTGGATAACGGCAGGATTCGAGGGCGGTCTCTCCTACGAGCGAGATTGCATCGCCAAGGCTACCAGCCATTCCGACTACGAGGACTTCTATGCCCAGGCAGACCTGACACTAGGCAAGTGGGGATTCATGGTAGGCGACCGCTTTCGCCGCACCAACACCTCCAACCACAACGCCTACACCGTGAGCGCCTATCATCATTTCAACGCCCATCGCACCCTGCAAGCCTCCTTCTCGCAGCAGTACTACAATGCCGCACTGGGCGACATCGACCAGAAGCCTGTCTACAGGGCAGAGCTGAAGCACACCTACCAGAAGAAAAACTTCTTCCTGAGCACGATGATTCGCTACATCGACCAAGACCTCAACGTGGGAAAGATCAAGACCTTCAACTTCGGCAACACCCTCTTCTGGCACATCGGCATGCTCCGACTCACGGCAGGCATCAGCAGCTACAAGGAAGAGCTGAAGAAGAACGAAACAGAGAAGATCAATTCCCAGTATTTCGTCTTCAAGCTAGCCCCACAACTCTCCTTGCCAGGCGACTGGCGACTCACCGCCACGATGCTTTGGAGTACGCATCGCCCGGAGTCGAGCCTATCCTATGCCCCAGCCAACCTCTATGCCGAGGCAGCGGTCTACAAAACCATCAGCCGCCACTGGCTCTTGGAGGCACGCTACCACGACATCGCCACCCAGCATCTAGGAAACCGTGCCGCCACCATCGGCTGCACCTACTACTTCTAGGTGCTCCGTTAGGCGTTCCGCGGATTTGTAATCCGCGGCAAGGAAACTTTCAGCAACCTAGCATATTCCACCTGTACGGTTGACACGGGCTGAAAGCCCAGAAGCACCTAGCCCAGGGCATCGCCCTGGGTAAATATCGGGGAATAAATGCGCCCTGTAAGGGCAAAAGCATTATAATAGCAAGCTTAAGAATAACGCTTTTGCCCTTTCAGGGCGACATTCTTACGTGCATAACACCTAGGGCGTTGCCCTAGGCTAGGAGCTTCTGCCCTTTCAGGGCGTATAGGACAAATCCAACCGTACAGCTAGAGCATATTCCGCAGATTTGTAATCCGCGGCAAGGAAGCTTTCAGCATACTTAATTTGGCTGGAATTCGTTACTTAATTTGGCTGGCCAAGCATATTCAACATAAAACATAAAAAATATAAGAGATAAATTAACAAACAATGGAACAAAGAAATCCGAACCCAATCATTTCGGTGATACCGCTCACCGTCCTCATCGCCCTCATCGTGGTGGTGGTCAACCTCTTCCCCGACGATGCCCTTGCTGGCGCATCTCAGGTAGCCCTCATGATAGCCACCGCCGTCTGCGTGGCACTCGGCATGGCAATCTATAAGATGCCTTGGAGCATCTTCGAGGAGAAAATCAAGAGTACCGTGGGCGATGCCGGCGTAAGCATTCTGATATTGCTGCTCATCGGCATGATGTCAGCCACCTGGATGATCAGCGGCGTGGTGCCTACCTTGATATATTATGGCGTACAGTTCATGTCGCCTACCTTCTTCCTGCCTTGCGCCTGCATCATCTCTTCGATTATCTCGGTGATGACAGGCACCTCGTGGACCACCATCGCCACCATCGGCATCGCCCTGATGGGTATCGGCGACGCCCTCGGCATCCCTTCGCCATATACCGCAGGAGCCATCATATCGGGAGCCTACTTCGGCGACAAGCTCTCGCCGATGAGCGATACCACCGTGCTAGCCTCCAGCATCGCCGGAGCCGACCTCTTCGTGCATATCCGCTACATGCTCTACACCACGGTGCCTAGCATCACCCTCTCCATCCTGCTCTATCTAGTCATCGGCATCTTCTACGACGGAAAGCCAGTGGAAATCAGCCAGTATCTCACCGGTCTCGACCATGGCTTCAACATCTCCCTCTGGACGATGCTCGTGCCGCTCTTCACCGGCTGGCTCATCTATCGCAAGACTCCTTCGCTCATCACCCTCCTGCTCTCCGCCCTCTCCGCCTGCATCTGCGCCCTCATCCTCCAGCCTGAGGTGCTGATGAATATAGCCGGCGAGAGCGAGATAACCGCCAAGAGCCTCTTCGAGGGCATCATGACCACCTGCTACACCAAGACCCAGGTAGACTGCGGCTTGGACAGCATCAACGAGTTGGTGGCTACCCGAGGCATGGCAGGCATGCTCAACACCATCTGGCTCATCCTCTGCGCCATGTGTTTCGGTTCGTGCATGGTGGCGAGCGGCATGCTCCACGCCATCACCAAGATGCTGCTCAAGAGCATTCACAGCACCGTCTCGCTGGTATGCTCTACGGTGACATCGGGCGTACTGCTCAACCTTGTGATGGGCGACCAGTTCCTCAGCATCATCATGAACGCCAGCATCTACAAGGAGGAGTATGCGGCACGTGGCTACAAGCCCGAGCTATTGAGCCGCAGCACGGAGGATAGCGCCACCGTTACCTCAGTATTGGTACCATGGACCGCCTGCGGTATGACGCAGAGCACCGTGCTCGGCATCCCGACATTGGTATATCTGCCCTTCTGCTTCTTCAATATCATCAGCCCTATCATGAGCTGCCTGGTAGCGATACTCGGCTTCGTTCCGAAGCCTCAGCCGAAAGAGGTTACAAAAGAGGTTACAAACGAATAGAATATAAAAGAAAGCTAAAGAGGGTGTATCATAAGTCATGTCCTATGCGCCCTGAAAGGGCAATCTGCCCCTAGCCCAGGGCATCGCCCTGGGGTTAACGTCCCAACAAAATGTCGCCCTGAAAGGGCAAAAGCATCTCATTATTAATGCTTTTGCCCTTTCAGGGCGACATTGCTTAATACCAATATTACCCAGGGCGTTGCCCTGGGCTAGGTGCTTTTGGGCTTTGGCTTTCCCTTCGGCCGCCGATTTACAATTCAGCCCGTCTTTGTCTGCTATCCATAGGACTTATGACACATCCTCTTTTGTTTTACCCCCTCTCCCCTTCATCATTCATTTTAACAATTTTTTTCTAAAAGAGAAGCAATATTTCCGTTCCTTTCTTATTTTATCATCAGAAAAGAGAAAAGAAAATCAGAAAGGAAAAGAAAATATGAGAAAGATTAATTTGAAGAAAATGTGGCTAGCTATAGCTTTGCTTGCATCCGTATTCACCTTCCAGTCATGCGATGACGACGACGACACCGACTGGAATCGAGTATTACCAAACGCCCTCGTCACCGTGAAACAAAACGGCGACGCCTGCTACTTCCAACTCGACGACAGCACCACCCTACTCGCCAAGAACCTCAAGGCTCCCGTATATGGCGGCAAGGAAGTAAGAGCCCTCGTCAACTACGACGTGCTCAACGAGAAGAGCGAAGGCTACAACCAGGTCATCAACGTCAACTGGATGGACAGCATCCTGACCAAGCAGCCTCAGCCATATCTTGCCACTGAAGCCGAGAACAACGCCAAGTATGGCAACGATGCCGTTGACATCGTGCGCGACTGGGTAACCATCGCCGAGGACGGCTATCTCACCCTCCGCTTCCGTGCGCTCTGGGGCGGCGAGAAGCCTCACTACATCAACCTCCTCACGGGTGTGAACCCAGAGAATCCATACGAGGTAGAGCTTCGCCACAACCAGAACGGCGACCCACAATATCGCCTAGGCGATGCACTTGTAGCCTTCAACCTCAACAACGCCCTGCCCGACACCAAGGGCAAGACCGTGAAGCTCACCATCCGTTGGAAGTCCAGCCTAGGTGACAAGAAGGTAGAGTTCGACTATTGCTCCCGCAAGGCCATCGCCAGCCCAACGATGCTCGAAGGCTTCAGCCAGGCGGCAGCAGGAAAAATGAAGTAAAAATTCAAGGATAGTGTATTGTCCCATCTATATGTTGATGTATCTTCAGCCAACCACCATATCCGCCCCAATATTCAAGTTTACGCCAATATAAGCCAAGGGGCAAAATGGGGCAAAACAAACAAGTACATCCTCCACAAATATCTAGTTTACAATGGGACAGAAGAAATATAATCAAATAGACACCAAGACTCCAGAAATGCAGGATTTGCTAATGAGTCTCACCATTGGCGGCATCGCCTACGAACTATCCAAGCGTCTCAACATATCCCCTGCCCTCGCCCTGGACCTGTTCTATCGCAGCAAGACCTGCGCACAGCTCCACGACAAGAGCACAGGACTGTATCTGATGAGCAACGGATATATCGCCGATGACTTCATCTATGAGAAGCAAAGGGGATGAAAAAGACAAAAGCCTCCCTTCCACTAAGCACGAAGCCAAGTGGAAAGGAGGCTATTTTTATTTTATAATCTCCATGATTTCCCTGCCCGTCAGATACACAGGCGTACCCTCGAAATCCTTCGGGCCATAGTCTTCCTTCCTCTTCTGGTGCTCACGCACAGCCTTCGCCATCTCGTTCTTCAGCACCTTGTCTAGGTCAATGCGCTCGAATTCCTTAGGCATCGATTCCAGTCGATAGACGATGTATTTACCCGAAGGCTCAGGATAGCCATACTTCTCCATCCATTTCGTCTCCCTAACCTTATAGCTGTCTATCCTGTAAAGCTCATAGCTCGGCATATCCGCACCTATCTCATAGAGCAAGAGATAGTGAGCATCTGCCAGCCCCTTCTCTATACGCTGCACACCATTTCTATTCTTGCCAAGTACCATCTTGCGTACATTATACCACATGTGCTCCTTGATCCAAGCCAGCTGGTTCTTGTCCTTTCTCCAACCGCCCACCAAAAACATCTCATCGGCAAAGTCCTCCAACCTTAGCTTCTCTCCTTTCAAGACCTTAGCACCCACAGGCTCTACGCCACTCAGCTCCGCCTCTATCTGGTAAAACTTGTTGATTTCGTCAGTAGGATTGGTGTTGAGCTTGTAATGACGGATAGTAAAGTCCTTGCTCAACTCCGACAGCAACAGGAGGTTATCTTCATAAAACTCCTCTTTTGGCTCCACCGCCACATACATGAATTTCTCATCGCTGTAAGGACGGAACACCTTGCCTATGCTACTTCTAAAATGTTTCTCGATGGCACGGTGCATGGCATCCAGCCTCTGCTCGTCATCCTCATCTTCCCCATCTTGTCCTGCCCGAGGCTTCAACTGCAAGGAGTAGAACTGATAGGTATCTCCCAAGTATTGCAGAATGTTCTCCCTGAACTTTCTGCGAGTTTTCTCCCTGAACTCCGCCTTCAGTCCGTCGTTGCTCTGGGCATAGAGCGAGAGCACGAAGAGGAAATTGATGTCGTAATGCTGGAGCAACAAAGTATCCCTGTCGAACAGGCGATTCTCGAAATGGCGCAACTTCTCCACATCGTTTCTTGGAGTCAACTCGTCCTTGTCATATCCTCGCTGGCTGGCAATCTCATTGATGCGGGCTGAGATAAAGAAGTTTGGCGTGATGCTGTAACCATCAGTGTCCTCGTCACGGTAGATGAGATAATCCTTGCCCAGTCTCTTTCTCTTGCCATTCTCGTCTGGTTTATCTTCCAGGAAGAGCGACAGGTTGTGCTGTATCACGTTTCTGGCATAAGTATATTGCTTATATACCGAATACTCACCCAGTCCAGCTCCGATGTTATAGTATTTCGAGTCGCCGATGTAGAAGATTCTATCTTGGTTGATGAGTCCTTGGTAAGCGTAGATATGGTCCACACGTTTGCCGTCTTCCTGCGCCTTCAAGTCTCCCTTGTCCAGTCCCTTGTCCGACAACAGTTCGTCCACCATCGCCTCGAACACCACATGATAGTCGGTCACCATCAAATAGTCTTGATAGAGTTGGCTGCTATGAATCTCCATCATCCGCTCGAAGAAAGCATTGCAGAGCGTCCATAACCTCAAATCTTTATCAGAGAAATACTTGTAGCGTATCTGCTTCATGCGGATTACACCATAATAATCGAGATAGTTCTCAAACTCCACCTCCGACAACAGATTGAAGTGATAGTTTATCTTGATGTCGAATCCATACTTACGCTTCATATAGTCGAGGATGGAATAGAAGATGACGAGCAGTTCCTCGTCATAGTTCACCATCTTGCGCTTGTTCACAGGATTCAGATATACAGGCGTTTCCTTGCCGTAAGCCTGGCAATGGGAGATGGTCTTCGTCCAGTTCACCTTGTTCATGCCACGGTGCATGTTCTTCACCACGAAGGTCAAGTAGTCCTGGTTCTCCTCATGAAACCTCACCAGCGAGAGCATGATGTCGAGATACGTGTTCGACACCTCGTCGCCCTGGGGAGTCACGCTGCTGATGTCCTTGGTCATCACGATGTCCGAGGAAGGATTCAGCCTGACAAACTCCCTGAGACCTCGATACAGCCAAACCGTAAACTCATACAGAAACTGATAGTCAGCCAGCCCCTGTTCCTTGTCTTTCAGCATCTCCTCCACCTCCACAACGTCCGAAGGCTTGTATCTGCCAAAGAGCAGGCCTTCCTCATCGAGCACCACCTTGGGCAGGAAGAATACACAGTCGTCCAGCTGCGAACTATAGTAATAGCCCACATAACTCTTGCTCTTGGTGCCGTCTCTCCAAGTCAGCTCGCCCATCAGCTTGCCCAGACTCTCGATGGCACTCTCCTCGTAATGATATCCCTCTATGAGTAGTTTCATTATCAGATAATATTATCTATTCAGGCTTATGACTAAAAAATCCTATAAAATTATCAAAAGTTTGCTTAATATTTTCTATCTCAGGATTGTTCTTTTGCACAATCAGTGCAATATAGTTGTCAGATTCTTCATCTCGTAATACAGACACCTTCACATAGAAACGGTCATGCATTTCATAATCATTAAACCACTTTGCAAACAATCGTGCTCGCATAGCCTGACGATTATCACCCGTCTCACATTGATACAGCAATATGTCAGGATTCGTTAAGAAAAACTCTTCTATCACACATTGTACAGTTTCCTTCACCTTGGAATCATTAGGAGAACTTTTCTTATTCTCGTTAAGAATGCCAAACTCATAAGCTCCATTCTCCCAAATATCCTGGTTGGGTGCAAATTCCATACGATATTGCACCCCATAGTCTGTTATAAACTTATAAGCACCATTCTCAACCCAAACCTTATAAGGAGAATGAAAATTCAAACGTGTCAAATTAAAGATTTGCATAGCAATTTTCCGCCTCCTTACGTGCTATCGCAAATTCCTCCTGAACTTTCTTTTCCCATTCTTTCTTACGTTGAACCATACGACGTAAAGCAGCCAAAGCCTCTTCACGACTATTATATTTTACTGCTTCATATTTCATAACTTGTTCCTTTCTTAATTATTATCTACTAAAAAATCCACCCTTGTACACTCTCAAGAAGAGATGTGACTGAAATTGTTACTGCAAAAATACATCATTTGCGCCAAATCACCAAATATTCTTTAAACTATTTGTTTGCAACACCATGAAAAAAGATAAATCAAGAACCTTTTACCCTTCCTTTGGCAGGTGCTTCATCACATTCTCCACAAACAGTTTCACGGTTTCGCCATTCGGCTCCCCAGTCTCCTTGTTGAAGAAGTCCTTGAAGGCTATCTTCTCCTTACCATCAGCATCCTTATCGAAGATATCGGAGCGGAAGCCATAGGTCTTGAACACATCCGTCCAGAGATAGAACACCACCTTGTTGACGAACTTCTCGGCAGAAATCACGCCCTCCTTGTTAGCCTTGCAGAAGAAGAAACCGAGCTCCTTGTCCTCGGAATGGGTGGTAGATTCGATGATACCATTGATGGCACACAGAAAGTCCCACCATCTATTATTCCCAGCCGATGTTTCGATGGTCCAGTCCAGAAGTTCGCCTTCCTGCTTTCCATCCTCGCCATTGCTCTTACCTTGGCAGATAGGGATATATCTCCAGTCCCAGCGGCGCTTGAAGGCAGAGTCGATAGGGAAAAGGCTCTGGTCGCTGGTGTTCATCGTGGCGAGGATGCTCATGTTAGGAGGCAGCGCCATAAACTCAAACCAATTTCTATCAGGATATTTCTCGTTGCCCTCCTTATCCTTGCCGAATCTATCCTTCATCGTTTCAGCATAAGCAGGGATATTGCATCCTTCCAAATGGTCTGCGATATCCGTATCCGCCTTGATGGGATAAGTACTCCATCCGTCCTCGTCTCTGTCGAGAAGTTGGAAGATGTCGCCAAACACTTGGGCGCAGTTGCCACGGTTTATCTCCTCAATGACAAGGGCGATTTCCTCTTTCGGATTCATCCAAGCCTGCTTGTAGGCTGAGAGAAATGCCTGTTCCACGAACTCATAGGTCAATTCTTTAGAATCCTTAATCTTATGCGGCTTGTAGCATCCCACGAAAGTAGCATAATCGCTGTCAGGGTGGAAGGTAGTACGGATGCAAGTCATCTTGCCTTCGTCCTCCTCCTTCTTGATGGTATGCGACTTTCCTGTGCCAGGAGCACCATAATAGATGATTTGGCGAGGGTGGGAAGAGATGAAGGTGAGAAGAGATTCCTTTGGTTCTTCAGATTGCGTTCTTGTTGGCTCTTCTTGAAGTCTTTT
>ERZ808242.451-NODE-451-length-29949-cov-23.465612_pt1 | contig 29949 bp, 29 predicted proteins | sample MGYA00521244_ERZ808242 | MGnify/ENA primary metagenome ERZ808242 (study PRJEB31516, sample SAMN03275573) | gut metagenome | biome: mammalia-associated habitat; material: feces | host: Papio cynocephalus | place: Kenya | collected 2012-07-27 ... | reverse complement strand
GACAAGGACAAATGAGAAAGAAGAAAATCATAAGGAAACCGCCTACGGAAGTCCATACCTACCGATGTACGAAAGAAGAGTTGAAGCAGCTCCAGACACTTGCCAAAGAGTGTGGAATTAGTCTGAGCCGCTATGTCGTTGAAACTGGCTTGAAGCACCGTCCACGCATGAGGCTCACCAAGGAAGAGGTAGATGCCCTTAACTCTCTCGCCATCGCAAGGACGGATTTGATAAAAATCAGCAACGTGCTATCCAAGAAAACGGCTGAGGAAAAGGCTCGGTTCTTCAAGAATGAGAAGTTCATGCGTTGGTGGATTGATGCCGTTGCAGGACTTATCCAACATTGGTATAGCATTGAAGAGAATATCGCAACAAACGTACAGACCAAATCAAAGGAGTAATCATGATCATGCTCGCAAGGGTTGTGTCTTATGGAGGCAACTCCGTAAGGTACGCATTGGAAAAGGAGAAAGCAAAGGCGGTCAAGGCGAACAATATGCCCGATGGTCTTGACCCTACCGCCATCTGGTACATGATGAAGCATCATTGCCAGTATCATCAGGCGGAAAGGACGGTGGGCAGAAAGTTGGAAAGGTTCATGACCACTTTTGTACTTTCCCCATCAAAGGAAGAGTCTGCCGACTTCACTATGGAAGATTGGGCAAACCTCCAAGACGAAGCATTGGAAGTTTTGGATTCTGTTGGACTTACGCCCAATGGTTTCTCCAATGAGATAAAGACCAACTTCACCAATTCTATGAATGTGGGCGGACTGCACTCTGACTCCATGTCTGGAACGCTGCACCTTCACATTGATTGTTGTCGTGTGGATATGGAGGGTAACACCAACGATGTGCATGATATTCATCTTCGGGCAATGAAGGCTGCGGAAATCATCAATATGCGGCATGGGTGGGAACAACCGCAGGAGATTCGGAATATGCGGAAAGTGGAACTTGCGGAGGATTGCGAAAATACCCTCAAAGGTATGCAGCAGTTCAACATTGACAGATACTTCAATCTGTTGCGTATGAAAGGCTATGAGGTGAAGCCACGTTACGACAAGCAACGGAAACTTGTCGGCTATACAGTCGGCAAGAACGCTTCTGTATTCAAGGCTTCGGAGATTGGCAGAAAGTTTATGGTATCAAAGATTGAAGCCACATGGCAGAAACTGCACCCACAGCCTACACAGGTCAAGGCGAAGCCTTCTTCCCCTTCCGTTACTCCTGCAGTTCGTTCTGTCAGTTCTGTCGCTCAGACTCCAACAGCATCACAACCAAAGGCACAACCTCAAACTACCCAAACGGCTTTCCACATCAACATTGGTGATGATGTCAAGAAGATATGGATTCCGAACTCTGTCAAAGATGTCTTTACTAATGAGGTTCAGGTTCCTGAGGACAATGATATTGCGACAACAGAGAATGTCGCTCATGTAGCGATGCTATTGTTTGCAGGGTATATTGATGCAGCCACTTCCATGTCTGAGTCATGTGGTGGTGGCGGTTCTTCTCCATCTTCAGGTTGGGGCAAGAAGGATGATGAAGATGATTGGAAGTTTGCCTACCGTTGCGCACAGATGGCTCATTCCATGTGCAAGCCAAAACCACGCAGCAGAAGTTTCCACCGATAAATCAGTGATAATATGGCAATCAGAAAAAGCAAGAAAAATGTAGAGAACGAAGAAAGACCCGATTTTGACAACATGATGAATGATGTCGAAAATGAGGTTGAGGAACAGCAAGCCGAGGATGGACTTGTTAACCGTGTTCCTGAGTTAAAGCAGTTGAGTGAGGACATTGACAAGGCTACCAACACCTTCATCAATGCCACACTTGAACTGGAATCTGCCATTCAGCAGTATCAGCGTGCAGAATCCAAATTAGGTGGTGCTGTAACTACTATCAGCAAAAAGGTTGATACTATCAATCAGCACATAGACAAAGTCTTGGAAAATGCTCCCACGAAATTAAAGGTGTCTGTAAATGTCAATGATGCTGACTGGAAGAAGATTCAAGAACTGTTTGCCAAAGAACGCCAATGGATGACGGCACAGATGCAGACGCATATCCGTGAGGTCAATTCCATGTTTGCTGATGAACGGAAAAAAGTCCGTGAACGCTACAAGGAATATGATGGCTGCTATCTCGGTCACTATGCCCAGTGGTTCTTTTGGTTCTTCTTTACTATTGGAATGTTCGTGGTCGCTGGTGGTGTAGGAATGATGATTGCACAGAGTTGTGGAAAATAACAAACCGACCGACCTTAGGCTAATGCTTATGGTCAGTCGGAAATTCATGACTCAGGCAAACAAAGGTAGTGATTGTAGTTCCATCTTCCTTTCAAGACAAACCATAACAATGTCGTATTCTGTCTCTGACAATACACTTGCTGTATATAATTTTTCAGCAGCTTTTTCAAGGTCGATTCTCATAAGAAGATCTTTGTTTATACTCCTTTTGGCATCAAAGAAGACAAGAGATTTCATAAATCTTTGAACAATTTCACTATTCAATATTTTTAAAATGCAATTCGCTGTACTTTCGTTATCAAAGCCAAGAAGATAGCAAGTGTCGTCTAACATAACGCATTTATTTTCCATTGGCTTTACCAATGAAAAGTGAGTACTTTTATATAGCCCTGCTATTGCTATCTTATATTGCTGGAATGAGTATGGACCTATTCCAAATATGCAAAATCTTGGCCTTTTCTTATAAATTACACTTCCTCGTTTGTCAAACCATGCAGAATGATTCTCTAAATAACTATATGTTTGAGGTTGTCTTATCTTAATCCGACTTGTATCATCCGAAGTACTTTTTTGGGTAACTATAACATATTTGCGAAACGAGGTAACTTCTTCACCTTTTAAATCGGAACTTTTTAATAACGGATAGACCAAGTCTGGTTCAATATCAACTTCCTCTTTCAGATTATTGTAGAATTTACCATCTTTCTTTTCGAGTTCCATGACTTTTGAGCAATCATGCTTTAGACCAGACCACCATGTTAGTTGACATTCTCCATCTATATTAGAGTAGTTCATGTAGTCATCAACATTTGCTACAAAACAACCTTTCACCCATCCATATGAAAAAGGAGGGTCAAGCGTATAAAAGTCAGTTACAGAACATTGGTTTGCTTTTCCCCTTCCAAGTTTTGCAACGAATAAGCAAGCTGCCACAGAAACATTAAACTCTTTTTTAGCGTCAATATTGTATTGAGTCATATTTTTGATATTATATCTGCCATTTTTTTGCTCATATACAATATTCTTAGCAACAGAATTTTTAATCAAAAAAGCCAAGCAAGCATTCTGATTATGAAAACTATCTAATAGTTGGTAAGTTATATATTCTGCAATATCAAAGTTTGCCTTGCCTGTTATAGCCTCTAATCCTTTAACATTCTTGAAATTTGATTTCTCTGGCAGATTCTCGCTGTTGATTTCACTGAGTTTACTATTTGTTACCCATGGCGGATTACCTATGACAAGAACATTCTTGTTTTTGCCAATTTGCAAAGAATCAAAATCAAAACCAAATATACTCTGATGAATAAGATGAATGCGGCTATTTATCACACCTGGATTTTTTAGAGCATATTCTAAAAATCTAAATTTCAATTCATTAAGATATGGCTTGTAAATTTCAATTCCATAAATATCTTTAGCTGTATCCCCAAAAACAATTACAGAAGCTAAAATGAAATTACCAATACCACACGTTGGTTCTATTATCACTTCAGGAGTAATACCTTGGTTCTTAATTAACAAGCAAACTCTGCATGCCAATTCAAAGTTGGTTTGCCAATCCCCGTATTCAACTTTGTTCTCTTGCTCAATTTTTTCCGAAACAGAATAATCATCCGTATCAAAGAAGTTGACAATTCCACAGACAGCCTCAGTTTCCATATTGGCTTGTTTTAATGGTTTGCCCTTTAGTGAATTTAGAAAATCGTTAAGACTCAGACTCATATTTGATTATAGATGTTATACCGTTTACTTCTTCTGAAAGGTTCACAATGCGACTATACTGCAATCTCCACTGGAGAGCATTTGAAATAGTAAGATAACCTATCAATGGAGGATTATTCAATAAATCTTTTGCAATATTCATCAATGTTACTTCATCGGCAGGAATATTTCTTTCAACTAAGAATGCGAAAATATCGTCTTGATTGCCATCTCTACCTATTATATCACAAATTCCTTTAGTTGTCTGAAAATCAGCGGTTCTTGACTTGTCAATAAAAGAACAAGATACAAATTCCAAACGCCCAGTCTTACTTTTTGTATCATCATGCTTTTTATATACAAAGACTATCAAGTTGTAGCCTAATCCATAGATTTTCTGTTTACTATCTTTGTAAGGGCAACTTGATTGTGGCTGTTTTATAGAAGTTACCTTTATATCACAATTGACAGATGGTAAATCAAGTCCCACAGCAGAGCTTCCAACAGTCATGTCGAATCTTTCTTCAAGATAATGTTGAAACGCATGTTCAACAAACGTACCAACGGCTTTGCCATCGGTAACTCCAAACAATTCTTTACGATTTTGTTGACTTTCTATCTTGCAGAATTCTTTTGCAGATGATATAAGCGAATTTATGTCTAATTTTTGTTTCATATTATTTTTAATTAAAGATGGAACTTAATTGTTACAATTAGAAGGTGTGAGAAGTTCTCGTCTATCAACCTCTAATAATTGAGATATTTTGTCAAGTGTTTGTAAGTCCGGTTGGATTGTATTGCTACACCATTTACTTACAGTACAATTACTTTTTCCCAATTGTTCAGCTAACCATTTTCCAGTTTTTTGCTTCTCAACAAGAACTACTTTGATTCTATTTAAGTTTGCCATATAATTTCAATACTTTTAATTACAATGCAAAGATATATAAATACTGCGAGAAATCACAAAAACTTAATTTTATTTAACTTCCATAAAGTACGAAACGTTTCACTCTAACTTATAGGGAGTAATAAGACCAAGCTTTTATAGTTTCTCATTTCGTTGGTCTGTACCAATCAAAATGACAAAATCGGAAAATTACCTTTGTTTCCCGTGTTAATTTATGTTTTCTCATGCTTTCATTTTGAGGTTTCTTGATTTTGTTGTTCCTAATTTGTTTCTTTCGTCATTTTGTTATCCCAATTAGTATTGATTATCAGTGTATTACAAGCAATCAGCAAGATTTCAAGAAGAAGATCATGATGACCGTCGGTGCTTGTATCTTCCTGATTGCCGCCGCCAATGCACTCCCGCTCTTCTTCGGTATCAGCAACTAATCTGAACGTCATGGTATGGCAGAGATGACAGAGACAAACATGGAGTATCAGATGTTCAAGGGATTGCAGCGTCCTCTGGAGTTCATGGGACTTCAGGGACGCTACATCACTTGGGCTGCCATCACCGCTGGTGTCGGCATATTAGGCTTCATGTTGGTTTATGCTCTGGTTGGCTTCCTTGTCGCTTTGGCATTTGCAGCAGTTTCCATCAGTTGTGGAATTGGCCTAATCATGGTCAAGCAGCGAAAAGGACTCTACTCAAAGAAGACCGACAAGGGCATTTATATCTATGCTTACAGAGAGCGTTTGTGAAATCATTTGCAGCCGATGGGAAGTGTAAAGTTATAACATAGTAAACAATCAATGGGTAGGCTCAATCCACGGCGGTAAGAGTCTACCCTTACTTGTATAAACAAAAGCAATGACTATTTACGTTATCATATTCTTGATTGCCGTATGCCTTGGCATGGCTGTTTCCGTTTATTCTTTCGGAACAGGAAGCAAACGTGCCAAAATCTTCAAGGAAATCTACTTCTCTATCGAGGACATAGACGGCATCGGTGTGTTATACACTAAGACTGGCGAGTATTCCGCTATACTCACGATGCAGAACCCCGTCCAGAAGTTCTGTGCGGACATCAATGAGTATAATTCATTCTCCAATTTGCTGTCATCATTGATGGCAACCCTTGGCGAAGGGTATTCCATACATAAGCAGGATGTTTTCACGAAAAAGAAATTCCAATGTGCAGACGAGGGTAACAAGGAATTTCTGTCAGAAAGCTACTTCAGATACTTCAAGGGGAGAGAATACACGGATTGCACCACATATATCGTCATCACACAAGAGAACAAGAAAAGCCGTCTGTTCAGTTATGATGACAAGAAATGGAAAGACTTCCTTGTCAAGGTCGGCAAAGTGAGAGACCAACTTCGTGACCGTGGTGTTGCATCACGTTTTCTTTCAGCCGAAGAAGCCAAGTTCTATGTTGACCAATATCTTTCACAGAACTACACAAGTGAAAATGTGTCTTTGAACAATTTCAGTGTCAAGGATGACCAAATCGGTATCGGTGACAGAAAGTTCAAGGTGTATAGTTTGGTGGATGTGGATAGTATAGTCCTCCCCACTCTCATACGTCCATACACCAATATTGAGGTAAACAATATCAGTATGCCTGTGGATTTGATGTCAATGGTGGACAGTATTCCCGATGCAAAAAGCGTTGTGTTCAACCAAGTTATCTTCCTACCAAGCCAGAAACAGGAAATGAGCAAGTTGGCCAAGAAGAAAAACCGCCATGCATCTCTGCCCAATCCAAGCAACCAGATTGCCGTTGACGACATCAAAAAAGTCGAAGAACTTATTGCAAGGGAGAACAAGCAGTTGGTTTATTGTCACTTTAACCTTGTCGTAACTGTTGATGCGAAGTCTGACATTCAGAAATGTACCAACCACTTGGAGAACACCTTTGGACGTATCGGTGTACAGATTAGCCAAAGGGCATACAACCAGTTAGAACTGTTTGTCAGCACCTTTCCTGGCAACTGTTATTCGCTCAACAAGGATTATGACCGTTTCCTCACCCTCAGTGATGCAGCAGGATGCTTGATGTACAAGGAAAAATTGCCAAAGAGTGAAGACACTCCGTTGAAGGTTTACTACACAGACCGTCAAGGGGTGCCTGTAGCCATTGACATATCAGGTAAAGAGGGCAAAAAGAAACTGACAGACAACAGCAACTTCTTTTGCCTCGGACCTTCTGGAAGTGGCAAGTCATTCCACATGAACAGTGTTGTACGCCAGTTATGGGAACAGAACACAGATGTTGTCATGGTTGATACGGGTAACTCTTATGAGGGATTGTGTGAGTATGTCGGTGGCAAATACATCAGTTACACCGAGGAACATCCCATCACCATGAACCCATTCCGCATACAGCGAGAGGAGTTGAATGTGGAGAAGATGGACTTCCTAAAGAACCTTATCATGCTTATCTGGAAAGGAAACTCAGCCGTACCGACAAAGATAGAGGAATTGCTCATAGAGCAGGTCATCAAAGAGTACTATGAAGCCTATTTCGTTGGCTTCAAGGGATACAACAAATCCCAAATAGATGCCTTGCACAAGAAATTTCTCATTGAAACAGCCACAGAGGGCAAACCAACTGACACCAACAAGGAAGTGGAAGAACGTATCTGGAAGAAGATTAAGGAAATGGAAGACAGACGCAAGGCTTTGGTCGTTGAAGAACTGTCATTTAACAGTTTCTTCGAATACAGTACGGAACGCATCCCTTATATCTGCAGCGAGAACAAAATTACAGGCATAGACCTGTCCTCTTACAACTACTCCTTGTCAGAGTTCTATCGTGGCGGTACATACGAGCGCACTTTGAATGAGAATATTGACTCTTCGCTATTCGACGAGACCTTCATCGTCTTCGAGATTGACACCATTAAGGATAACAAGACCCTATTCCCTCTTGTAACCCTTATCATCATGGATGTCTTCATCCAGAAGATGCGTATAAAGAAGAACCGCAAAGTACTTGTCATTGAAGAGGCATGGAAAGCTGTAGCATCACCTATGATGGCTGAATATATCAAGTACCTGTATAAAACTGCCCGAAAGTTCTGGGCTATGGTAGGTGTCGTTACACAGGAGTTGCAGGATATTATCGGAAGTCCGATTGTCAAGGAAGCCATTATCAACAACTCTGATGTAACCATACTTCTTGACCAAGGAAAGTTCAAGGAACGTTTTGATGACATCAAGGCGGTGCTTGGACTGACCGATGTGGAGTGCAGGAAGATATTTACCATCAACCGATTGGAGAATACGGAAGGACGAAGTTTCTTCCGAGAGGTATTCATCCGTCGTGGACTGGCCAGTGACGTTTACGGTGTAGAGGAACCAAGAGAGTGTTACATGACTTATACAACAGAACGTGCCGAGAAAGAAGCATTGAAACTCTACAAAGAGCAACTGCGTTGCAGCCATCAGGAAGCCATAGAAGCATATTGCCGTGATTGGAATCTCTCTGGTATAAGCAAGTCGCTTGCTTTTGCCCAAAAAGTGAATCATGCCGGGCATGTGCTTAACTTAAAACAAAAAGAATAGACAATAAACCCAAAGATAATGAGACAGATTGCCATCATATTAACAACCATCTTGCTCTTGGCTGTCAGTACAGTCAAGGCGCAGTATGCCAGTATCAATGTGGATTACAAGACAATGACAGCCATGTCAGAGGCATTTACGACAGAGGCAGCAATGGAAGCCCTTCATAATGAGAACTTGCAAAAGATTTATGACAGTTATAAAGCTGCCGAGGTTGCCAGTGCTGGCATCTTCTCCTCAAAGTATCTTGACAGGAAGGCTCTTACCAATCTCAATCTTTGGGATGACAAGAAAGAAAACTACTATTATAACCGTATTTACAACATTGTAAGCAAGAGAATAATTCCCAAGACCATCACCTGTGCTCAGTTGATGGTAGAGGATCCTTCTACGGCAATCTATTGGGGTAGCTATCTGTTGAAAACAACAGAAGATGTAAAGTCCCTTTGTCAACAATTTGAGAGCGTTGTTACCAACAGTACACTCAGTTTCAAGGACATAGCCTTTCTACAAATATCAGACGAATTGAAAGCCGTTTTCAACATTACCAATTTAGGTGGAATAGACTGGAAAAAACTTTTTGAACACCTTGGCGATGACATTGAAAATAGCTTTACCAAAGAAAACTTGGAAAAGGATTTGGACAACCTCATCGGGAAAGGTGTAGGTATGGCCAATGCCGGTTTTAACAATGGAATGAATGAATTGCTGAAGGGCGCCAGTTTCGGTGGCTCCTTTCAACAGAAACTTGGCAGTGTACTGACTCTTGTGGACAATGCAAGCGGTATGTACGCTGATTTTAAGAACAGTTCCACACAGCAGGTGTTGAACAGGCTTGTCGGTGATGATAAAATAAAAGACCTTTTCAGTCTTGGTGATTATAATCTTACAAGATGGATTGATGACTATTCCCAAGCAGCACAAGGTCAATACTATACACAAAGGGTGTATATCTACAGACAAGACTATGGTTCGGAAACGCTCTGTGATTATGTTCCGCCCAAGGATGACGATGCCATATTGTATGGAGACCATTGGCACAGGATAAACACAAAAGACCCTAATTTCTACCCTAATGCCTCCCAGTATGAGGCGATACTCTCAAATTCAGAGAACCATGCAGGATGGAGCAGGAAACGTGTTGCGGAAATGAACGCCCAAGACTCACGGAACACTTACAGAATCAACTATTACAGTTCTGCCTACATATTGAGCAAAAAGAAAAGCGGTCAATATGCAAAGGCATACGCTTATTCTATTAATGTAACAAAATCATGGGATGTAAAAGAAGAAGTATATGAAGCGGTCTATGACAGCTACAGTATGGACTGGAACACGTTCATGGCTCAAATGAATGCAAGGCTGACGCAATACAATGCCAATGGTGACCATCAAGAAATCAATAGTGCAGGAGACTTGCAGGACTATATAGACACTCACCCCACGGAATCCAATTACATCTATTATATTGGTTATGACTCACGACATTACTATACTGCCACGGATGCACGGAAGATAGCCGGGGCTTCTACTGCCACATTCAGTATAACCTGCCATGATGGAGGAACATTAGGGAAAGGCAGTACAACCTACAAGTGCAGCAGTTGTGGTAAAAATGTCAGTGAGCATACAAAAAGCTGTTCCATGTGTACCTCATTAAGCGGTGATGATGGAGCGGTACAGACTGGTGAGCTTGAAACCAAGCTCACACAACTCCAACAAGAAGTTGACTACTTACAAAAGGAGTTGGATGCGCTCAACAAGGAGAACAGCGAACTACTGCGAAAGATGTCCAACGCTGCCACTACCGAAGAGTACAATACCTATCGCGCCACATACGAAAAGAACAAGGCAAAGATAAACGAGCTGCAATCACAACTTGACAACACCAATGATGCCATCATTCAGACTAAGCAAGCCATAAAAGAGGCGGAGGAAGGAGAAAAGGCAAAAACGGATGACTACAACCGAATACCACAGTTGATGAAAGCCATGAAGGATGCTTATGGTATCACATGGACAGACAACGGCTCTTGGACTGGTTACACATTTATCCGTCATGGCACGGTCGGCAGTGTCAAAGGTGAGGTCACTTTCAAGGCCTCCCTTTCCATTGCAAGGAAACCGAAGTATTTCCTGGGTATCAAGATACATCGTGCAATTGTGCAGATAGACTGGCAATTGACAAGCAGTTGGAGTGACACTTCTGTAGTTGAGACAATGGATTTAGATCCCAACAACTCTGATGAAGAGAATGCTAAACTTGTCAACCAACGGATAAGCGAGCTTGCCAGAGACTATCCCAGCTGCGATGTTACTGTTGAATATTCAAAAACTCCAGGAATAGAAACCGATGATACGGATGGAGTCAAGCACTTACTGTGGTCGAGTGACAGGCTGGAGATAGCCCGAAGTATAGAGGCACGACTTGCAAGAATATATACAGACCTTGTTATGGTGGAAAAATTCCTCCATTACAAGCATAGCCTTTTAGATTGGGTACATGACCTTGTTCCTAAGCTAAATGCCGATAAGGACAGGAAACTTACCATTGCAGAACGCTGTCGCAGACGATGGCTGCATAACAGCGGAAGTGCCTATTATGAATGGGAAGACGAAAACAACAAATATGAGTAAGACAAGTAATATCAGTAACATATAATATATGTACAATATGGACAATATGAGTAATACAAGATGCGTTGGCAAGCACGGCATGAAATGGCTTTTGCTTGTCTTGATATGCATATTGCAACTTCTACCCATAGATGTCAAGGCACAAGTTGTCCCACGCGACATACCTACAATAGAAGCATATATCAACGACCACAAGAAGCAACGTAGCCTGTTATTGGTACGCTCCACACTTGAAGAAAGTAATAAACTCCTGCATCAAGTAAGCAAGGTGACACACCGTGAATACAGAGATGTCAATGTGGAGCTTGACAAATACACCAAGGCATTTGATGTGATAGACCTTGTATACAACACCGTCAGTACAGGTTTTAATGTCTACAGAACATATGATACAGTATCAGACAAAATCGGCAAGTACAAGTCATTGTTGTCGGATTTCAATGATAAGATAGTCAAGCGAAGACGGTTCGAAACCGCCGACACCCTATTGCTTGCCGTCAATGTCAGAGCTGTGAGGAATTTGACAACGGAGTGTCAGAATCTATATTCATCCGTAACAGTACTCGCAGCCTATGCAAGTGGCAAGGTTCATTGTACCACGGCTTCAATGATGCTGATGGTTGAGAATATCAACAGGTCATTAGACCGCATTAAATCCATAGTGAACATGGCATATTTCCAAACATGGAAATTCATCAAGGCAAGAACGAGCTACTGGAAATCAGAGCTATACCGTTCAAAGACGATAAAAGAAGTTGCGAATGATGCCTTAGGACGATGGATGGAAGCTGGAAGACTTGATTATTAACATGTAATTCACAACGATATGAAACCATATAAAATAGTAATGGCTATCATAATGATGGCAAATTCGGTAAATACATTTGGGCAGTCAATGACTTACAACCATGACGCTTCAAAGATGGGACAAATACAAGTCATGGAGTTGGGAGCAGGGAGTCTTACCCCCGACTTGTACTACTCTATCACGCATAGCAGCTACAAGAAAGGAGCAAAGTCTGCCACCTCTGTTAAGAATACTTTGCGTATGGCTGTGAATATAGCCTCCATGCCACAAGTGGAATATGCCGACAGTATCAAAGCAGACTTGGAAGGACGCGCAAAGGTGGAAGCAACAAATGTTGCAGATAGGCAAATAGACCTTTCCTGGTTGACTGAGGGTGAAAAGATACAAACAAAGTTAAGGGCTTTCAAGTCAAACATCGGCAGTCTGAACGGAAAGACACATCGTGAAGAGATAACCGCATGGGAAGAACTTGTGAAAATGTATGATTTTGCCATCAATACCACCAAGAAGGCATATATGCCCAACAGTGAAAGGCAAAAGCAGTACCTTGCCATATATGACGAGATTACAACATCAAATGACAACCTGTTGTTGCGAATACGCTATTTGGCAACAAAAAACCAAGCGAACAACATTGTGGCAGCCTTGACACATTTTCATCATAGGGTTAATGAAAACGCAACAGCATCATACAATAGGTGGCGCAACAGCGCAAACGAGGCAGGAGCAGTGAACAATAAAACAATCAAATAGATAACAACGTATGACAAATGACAGTACAGCGGTAGACTTCGGTATCAATCTACTTGAAGAAGAGATTGACGATGTGATATTCCGTACAAATGAGTTCTTGACGGATGCCACTTTCACAGGTGGACAAGGGCCGTTCTGGTGGATTCTCCAGATGTCAATGGCTCTTGCCGGATTGTTCGCCATTATCATGTGTGCAAATATGGCTTACAAAATGATGGTCAAGCGTGAGCCGTTGGATGTAATGAAGCTGTTCAAGCCTTTGGCAGTTAGCATCATCCTATGTTGGTGGTACCCACCTGCTGATACAGGTATTGGTGGGGGCAGAAGTTCTTGGTGTGCCTTGGATTTCCTTAGTTACATACCTAACGCAATAGGTAGCTATACCCATGACCTCTATGAAGCTGAAGCCGCGCAAGTGGAGGACAGGATGGCTGATGTACAACAGTTGATGTATCAGTTGGGTGATGAAGCTTCTGATCCGATGTCCACCATCAAAGCAGCAAGTAATGCGGTCAGCACCTTGCTCACGCAAAGCAGTGTTCAAGATGTGACGGATGCAGATGCGGCAGCACAAGATGAGAAGAATATCGTAAAGGCGGAAATGACAAGCACGTCAGCCGGACTTGTGATGATGATAGACAAGATAATCATGCTTATTGCATTGATAACTTTCCGCATTGGCTGGTGGGGAACCATCTACTGCCAACAGATACTATTAGGTATGCTCACTATTTTCGGACCAATACAATGGGCATTCTCGCTATTGCCTAAATGGGAAGGAGCATGGGCTAAATGGATTATTCGCTATCTGACGGTTCATTTCTATGGAGCCATGCTATACTTCGTCGGCTTCTATGTACTGCTGTTGTTTGATATAGTCATCAACATCCAATACAACGACCTTGCAGCAGTCACCGCAACGGACGAGACAGTAGTCAACTATCTGCAAAACGCCTTCTTCTCAGCTGGTTATCTGATGGCTGCAAGTGTTGTCGCATTGAAATGCCTCAATCTGGTTCCCGACCTTGCGGCATGGATGATACCAGAGGGCGACACAGCTTTCTCCACAAGAAGTTTTGGTGAGGGCATAGTGACATCTATGAGACAGTCTGCCAGTCGTGTAGTCGGTATTTAACAATCTCGAAAAAGTAAATAATATGGTAATAAAAAATTTAGAGAACAAAATCAAACTTGTGCTTATCCTCTGTTCTATGTTTCTTGTCGGATGCGTGGTCATTTCTCTTGGCAGCATCTGGACAGCACGAACTATGGTTGATGACGCACAGAAGAAAATTTATGTACTTGACGGCAATGTACCAATACTTGTAAACCGCAGTACTATGGAAGAGACTTTGGATGTGGAAGCCAAAAGCCATGTCGAGATGTTTCACCACTATTTCTTCACATTGGCTCCTGATGACAAGTACATCAAATATACGATGGAGAAAGCTATGTATCTCATTGACGAGAGCGGACTTGCCCAGTATAATGCGTTGAAGGAGAAAGGTTTTTACGGAAACATCATGGGAACCAGTGCCGTGTTCAGCATCTTCTGTGACAGTATCAAATTCAACAAGGAGAATATGTCATTCACCTATTATGGCAGGCAGCGTATTGAGCGAAGGACATCTGTGTTGATGCGTGAGCTTGTTACTGAAGGCTTTGTCAAGAGAGTGCCGAGAACAGAGAATAATCCTCATGGCTTGCTCATCGTCAACTGGCGTACCATACTGAATAAGGATATTGACCAGAGAACAAAATCCAACTATTAAACATATAGCGTATGAACATCAAAAAAGTAATACTTGGGGAGAAAGTCCCAGACAAGGATGACCCCAACTACAAGAAACGACATGAAAAAGGTGTTGAAGCAGGAAAATCCTTTGCAAGGACAATGCGGTTGGATAAGGCGGCTGCCAAAGTCCAGAATTTTGCATCCACCTATCCAAAGCTTTTCCTATGCCTCATTTTCGGCTTTGTTCTTTTCAGTGTCGGCTTGAACCTGTACAGAATGTCAAGTGCGGTCAGTTACAGAAACAATCCGTCGAGTGCTGTGGAGCGTCAAGAGCAAGAGCTACATTTCAATCGCCACCATGTCAATGATAGAAAGAAAATAAAAGATAACAAAATTCAAAGAGAAGACTATGGGCATAATAGACAAGATTAACTTTCGGCAGCCGAAATACATGCTCCCTGCCATCATCTATCTTCCTCTCCTGTTCTTTGGTTATTTCTTCTTCCGCTTCTTTGATACAGAGAAAGCGGAGGTTAACAACAAGATGCAGACAACGGAGTATTACAATGAAAAGTTGCCCGATGCCAACCTCAAAGGTGACGGCATTGGTGACAAGTACAGTAATATGGTCAATAACTTCGGTAAGATAAAAGACGAGTCAGCCGTAGAAAACATCGAGAGAGGCAATGAAGAGCAAAAGGAGGAATATAAGTCACAATACAGTGATGCCGAAGTTGCTGCAATGGATCAGCAAAGTGATGAAGCCCAGCAGTCCATGGAGCGTCTCCGTAAACTCCAAGAGCAGATTAAGGCACAACAGGCAAAAGACGAGAGTGCTACAGATTCACGGACTGGTGGCAATACCGAAGACGAGGAACAGACTCTTGAAAACCTCCGCAAGGCTTTGGAAGAAGCGCAGAATGAAGGAAAGGCTCATGTCGGGACGGCAAATGCCGATACCAATGAACATCCCGAACAACAGAATCAACAGGTAAAGAACAAAGACAATGAAAACAAGAAGGTGGTAAACGAACATTCTGTCAACGAGATTTCAGAGGAAGCCAAGGCTGAAGAAGTTGTCAAGAAGCAGAAAGAGACCTCTGACTATTTCAACACTATAGTTTCCAATGAGCCTGAGCATAAACTCATTAGAGCCATTGTTGATGAAGATGTCAAGGCTGTTGATGGAAGCCGTGTCCGACTGAGACTGCTCGATGACATAAACATTGGAGACAAAACAATAGCCAAGGGTAATTATTTGTACTGCACTTTGAATGGCTTTGGACAGCAACGTGTCAAAGGTGCGGTAAAAAGCGTCCTCGTAAATGATGAGCTTGTTAAAGTCAATCTGAGTATCTATGATACAGATGGTCTTGAAGGACTGTATGTACCCAAGAGCAGTTTCTCGGAAACGGCAAAGGACATCGCCAGTGGTACCGTCAGTCAAAACATGAATATCAATGACGGAACTACCACAAGTTCTACTGGAAGATGGGGAATGCAAGCCCTGCAAAATGCCTATCAGAAAGCAGCCAATGCTTTGTCCAAGAACATTCGTAAGAATAAGGTCAAGGTAAAATATGGAACACAGGTATATCTGATAAACAGTAGAGAGAAAAGGAATTAAATATAAACACAGTAACAAAATAACAAACATAATGAGAACGTTCAAACATTTTTGTGCCGTCATGATAATGGCTTTGTTGACGGCTATACAATCAAATGCCCAGAAGACGATGGATGGTATGCAGTTACTTACTGTCAACGAAAATGTCACCACCATCATCACCGCCAGTGAGCCAGTGCGTTTCGTGGACATCAGTACCTATAAGGTTGTTGGTGACCAACCGATTAACAATACCATACGTCTGAAACCCAAGGAGGGTGTGGAAGTAAACCGAGACGGAGACATCCTCGCTGTAGTTACCATTGTTACAGAGCGGTACCGCAGTCAATATGCATTGATATACACTTCGCATAAGGAAGAAGCTGTTACAGACAAGGCGATAGAAATTGATGAGCGTGTGGCGTACAATAATCCAGCAGTTAGTATGTCTACCGAGGACATGGCAAGATATGCAAGAAAGATATGGTCTTCTTCTGCTCGTTATCGCAATGTTTCCACAAAGCAGCATCGTATGACAATGCGTCTGAACAACATATACAGCGTCGGTGATTATTTCTTTTTGGATTTCTCTGTCGAAAACAGAACGAACATACGTTTCGACATTGACCAACTGAGGGTAAAACTCAATGACAAGAAAACAGCTAAGGCAACTACGGTGCAGACTATAGAACTCACACCGGACTTCATGTTAGACAATACCCAGTCATTCCTCTATGGTTACAGAAATGTCCTTGTGGTAAAGAAGATGACTTTCCCTAACGACAAGATTCTTACTATTGAACTGAGCGAGAAACAGATTAGCGGAAGAACCATCAGTCTTAGCGTGGAATATGAGGATGTGCTTAATGCAGACTCTTTCAACAAGGTGTTGTTATATGAATATTAAAGTTTGGGGTATGAACATCATTCATAATATAAAGGTGACGGCATTGGCAATTTGCCTTGCTATGTCATCGGCTGTCTGTTTTGCACAAAGCAACAGTAACCGTATATCACTTGGGGTTGGAGCACTCTATGAACGAGGCTTTGACGCTACGCTTTCTGTAGAGCACGAGACAAAGAATCACAATGCATGGGAATACTATCTGAATGGCTATGTCAAATATGCAAAAGACAAGGAAGCAGGACATATAACCAAGGACTCCTTTTGGCATCACTATCGCACATGGGGAGTGGGAGTAGCCTACAAACCCTGTGTATATCGTGCTAAAAATGCTTATGGTAGTCTTCGGTTAGGTGGCGGCATCGGCAGTGATACAAAAGAGGTCGTTGGCTGGGCTAATGTAGGCTATGAACAGAACTATGTTCTCCGACATGGCTGGCAATTGTATTGGCAGGTGAAGTCTGATGTTTGTATCAATGGCAAGGATTTGTTCCGTACCGGCGTTGTGTTAGGTTTCAAGTTACCCACAGGTTCAAGATAAAAGGAAAACTATGAAGATAAACAAGTATATCATGGGACTGCTTATGTCTGTTCCCTTTGTAAGTTCATGTGACAACCACATCTACGAGGATGCCTCCTGGCACTCATGGATGCCTGGCATGGTCTATTGCTCCAATGGTGAAATCATGTCTTATGAAAGTTGTGTCACCAAAGGGAATACACCAGAAGCCGTAATCTTTTTCGTGGATAAGGAAGGTCAGTTCTCAGGAAAAGCATATGCTGTTGCATTGGATGATTATCCCAGTAAAGAGTTTATAGACCCAGACACGACCTACTTTGCGCAAGGCACGTCTGCCAATATCATGCAGTTTGATGGTGAAAGCAACACCGTAAAGCTCAGGTATTTTCAGGTACAGTCACCGATAGCAAAGAGTGTAAATCCAAAGTTCTTCATCCCATCTGTGGCAGAGATGTACAAACTGTATGTTTCAAAAGACGTGGTCAACTCAACCATAGAAAAGTGTGGTGGTATGCCACTGCCTTTGAACATGGATGAGTGTTGGTATTGGACCAGTACGGAGTGTGATGGTGCCGAGACCGATAGAGCATGGCGATACAGCCTGTCATCTGGACGTTTCGAGATGGCCGACAAGCATAGTAGTTATGCGACCAGACCCATTATAAGTATCAAGTTGAACAAGGAAGAGTAATCCGCATGGAAGAAAGCAAAGACCTCCAAACCCTTTATAAGGTATTTCGTACTTTCATATATGTTTCACTCATAGTTGAGTTCTTCGAGTATGCCATAGACCCCAATGTGTTGGATCATTGGGGTGGCATCCTCGTGGACATACATGACCATATTAAACTGATGGATGTGTATCAAGATGGCCATATGCTTCATAGTAAGGTGATGACGCTGCTGATTATCTGCATAACCTGCATCGGCACGCGAAACAAGAAACATTTGGAGTTCAATGCCAAGAAGATGGTCATTTATCCTATTTCTATTGGCATTGTCTTGATGTTCCTGTCCGTATGGGTGTTCTATCAGCATTGGTCTCCCAATTTCTTCACTTTGTATTGTAGTACATGGCTGTATTTTATCATGTCGATTGTCGGAACAGTGCTTTGCCACATTGCTCTTGACAACATCTCCAAGTATCTGAAGGATGGACTTCTGAAAGACCGCTTCAATTTTGAGAACGAGAGTTTTGAGCAAATGAGCGATAATGTCCACAATAAATATAGTGTGAACATTCCTATGCGGTATTATTACAAAGGCAAGTTCCGCAAAGGATGGGTCAATGTCATCAACCCCTTTCGTGGAACATGGGTAGTCGGTACTCCTGGTAGTGGTAAGACATTCTCTATTATCGAGCCGTTTATCCGTCAGCATAGTGCCAAAGGTTTTGCTATGGTCGTTTATGACTATAAGTTCCCGACGCTTGCCCAAAAGCTGTATTATCATTATAGGATAAACAAGAAGGCAGGACTTACTCCAAAGGGATGTGCCTTCAACATCATCAATTTCGTCAATGTAGAATACAGTCGCAGAGTCAATCCGATACAGCTAAAGTATATCAGTAACCTTGCTGCTGCCAGTGAAACGGCAGAAACGCTACTGGAGTCTTTGCAGAAAGGCAAGAAAGAAGGAGGTGGCGGAAGCGACCAGTTCTTCCAGACCTCAGCCGTCAATTTTCTGGCTGCCTGTATCTATTTCTTCTGCAATTACGAGAAACGACCGTATGACGAGAACGGCCATGAGATGAACTATGACAAAACCATCGACCCAGAGACCGGCATGATAAAGCCTACTGGTGTAGTTCGTGATGCTATGGGCAATATCAAAGAACCTGCTTATTGGTTAGGCAAATACAGTGATATGCCTCATATCCTTTCTTTTTTGAACGAAAGTTACGAGACTATCTTTGAGGTGCTGATGACAGACACGGAGGTTGCCCCACTTCTCGGTCCATTCAGAACTGCGTTTGACAATAAGGCAATGGAACAGCTTGAAGGTATGATAGGCACGTTGCGTGTGTTCACCTCACGTCTTGCCACGAAAGAGTCTTACTGGATATTCAGCAAGGAAGGAGATGACTTTGACTTGAAGGTCAGCGACCCCAAGCATCCCAGCTATCTGCTTATCGCCAATGACCCTGAGATGGAGAGCATCATCGGAGCCTTAAATGCCCTTATTCTAAACCGTCTTGTGACAAGAGTAAACACAGGGCAAGGAAAGAATATTCCTGTCAGCATCATTGTTGATGAGCTGCCGACCCTCTATTTCCACAAGATTGACCGTTTGATAGGCACAGCCCGAAGTAATAAGGTGAGCGTCACATTAGGATTTCAGGAGCTACCACAGCTTGAAGCCGACTATGGGAAAACTGGTATGCAGAAGATTATCACAACTGTCGGTAATGTTGTCAGTGGTTCAGCACGAGCAAAAGAAACTCTCGAATGGCTGTCGAATGACATCTTCGGAAAGGTGGTTCAGTTGAAGAAAGGCGTGACCATCGACCGTGACCGAACATCCATCAACCTAAATGAAAACATGGACTCTTTGGTTCCTGGTTCCAAGATTGCCGATATGCCGACTGGATGGATATGCGGACAGACAGCCAGAGATTTTGTAAAGACCAAGACTGGACGTGGTGGTAGCATGGATATCCAAGAAGCTGAAGAGTTCCAAACCAGTAAGTTCTTCTGTAAGACTGACTTCAATATGGAGGAAATAAGCAAGGAGGAAAAGGATTATGCCAATTATCCGCTTCCAAAATATTATAACTTTTCTTCTGTTGAAGCCAGAGAGCGCATCTTGTATGCCAATTTCTTGAAAGTAAACAAGGAAGTCAAGGATATGATTGCTGAGATACAGGAGTTCAATAAGAAGTGATTACTCAAATGATATCTACTGCAAAAACAGTCGTACATGCGGTTGTTTTTGCAGTATTTAGTTCCGCCAAAATGCCTTTTGTCTTGATAATCTACTCATTAGTGCCAATAAAATTGCCTAAAATTTGCTTAGTTAAATATAATTATTTAACTTTGTACTGCAAAAACAGTCGAATAGTACGACTTAAATTGCAGTAATATGAGTAATATATGGTTATCCAAAGAAATAAATACATCGAAGCTTTGATAAATAAGCGTTGGAATGGAAAGGTAAAAATAATCACTGGCATTAGACGCTGTGGCAAATCATTTCTGTTATCAACATTATATAAAGACTACCTGAAGAAAGAGGGCGTTGCTGAAAATTGTTTCATAGAAATAGCATTAGATAGAAAAGCAAACATAAAGTACAGAAACCCGAATGTGCTTTATGAATACATCATGGATAAAGCATGTGACGAAGAAAAACGATATTATGTTTTTATCGATGAGATACAATTGTCTATAAAAGTAAAAAACACTGATATAGACGAAAGCCTTGTATCTGAGGATGACAAGGATATGCTTTACACAACGTTCTATGATATTCTCAATGACCTTATGGCACGGAAGAATTTGGACATATATGTTACTGGTTCAAATTCTAAAATGCTGTCTTCTGATATTGTGACAAATTTCCGTGATAGAGGATCAGAAATAAAAGTATATCCACTTTCCTTCAAAGAATATTATGAAGTGTCTGGCCTTGAAAAAGCAGATGCACTTGAAGAGTATTTGACCTATGGGGGAATGCCGTCAGCAGTCTTGGAGCAAAGTGAGTCAGAAAAACAGAAATACCTTTACGACCTTCACAAGAATGTATACATTAAAGATATTGTTGAAAGGTACAAATTAAAGGATGATGAAGTGTTGGACGCACTTATTAACTCGCTTTATTCTGCAGTAGGCTCACTGACCAACACCCATAACTTGGCCAATACAGCTGGTTCTTTGATGAAGCGCAAAACATCTGACCATACTATCAAGAATTATATCAACTATCTTGAAGATGCTTATTTGTTCTTGGGTGCTAAACGGTATGATATTAAAGGAAAGAAATACTTCGACAACACTCAGAAGTATTATTCCATTGATATGGGATTAAGAAATGCGAAACTGAATTTCCGCCAACAAGAAAAGTCTCATTTAATGGAGAACCTTATTTATATAGAACTAATACGTAGAGGGTATCGCGTCGATGTTGGAGTCGTAGAACTGACACGTGTTATTGATGGCAAGAAGAAACAGTCACAATATGAGATCGATTTTATCGTCAATACAGGACGTGAAAAGATTTACATCCAATCTGCATTGAATGTAGACACTGTAGAGAAAAAGAACCAAGAAACATTTTCTCTAAAGAACTCAGGGGATTTCTTTAAGAAAATGGTAATTCTTGATGGCAACTCCAAATTATGGACGGATGACGATGGCATAATGTATGTTGGAGTCATTCCTTTTTTATTGGAAGAGTCCATTATACCACAATATTGACATTCAAAATAATCCCAAGTCAACTACGGGCTTGGGATTTTGTATGTATACTCGATTAGATTAGGTTAGAATACATTGGTTAGAAATTTCTCCTCGAAATAAACCAAAAGTTTAATATGCGGCTAAATTACCAACCAAAGAACTTGCCACCTTCATCACAAGTCCTTTCCCAATCGGATTTGCCCCACAACGTCTGTTTGGTGCGTCTTTTCTTTGTTTTGTCATGCCTTGCGATGATAAACAACACCGCAATGAGTATTAAAATTGGTCCCATATGGTCATTCTCTTTTTAATAATTGTTCCGTAACAAACCTCAGTATCAACATAGGATTAAAGAACTTGCCGCTTTCGTTTTTCCATCTGCACGATATGTGAAGATGCGGGCCTGTTGTTCTTTTGCCAGAGTTTCCACTGACGGCGATAGTATGTCCTGCCTTGATGCGCTGCCCTACTTTTACCAAGATTTTGGATAGATGCAGATAGGAACAGACGCATGCACCATGATTGACAGTCACATAATATCCACCATTGGTGGAATATGATGCAGCCGTAATCACGCCTGGCAACATGGAATACACCTCCTCGAACTTCGCTTTCAAGTCAAGACCATTATGTATGCGTTTCGTTCTCTTGTTCAATGGGTCTTTCCGTACTCCAAATGGTGAATTGACTTTTATGTGCTTCAATGGTAAAGCAACGGATGGGACAAACACTTTTATGCTGTCTTCTGGTGGATTGGTAATGTCTTCAGCATTTGCTTCTCCATCAAAATCATCGGCACCTTCATCCCTTACGTTACTATTTTGTATTTTACCATACGCATCCCCAATAGTATTAAATGGAGATAGGTTCTTTACCTGCGCCATACTTTGGGAATGTGTAAACATACCAAAACAAGCTGCAAATACAACGAGGCAATTCCTCATATACAAAGGTACAAAACATTTTCTGTATATCAAAATATTGAGCAGTATATTTTTAAGTCGAAGCACAATTTTTACAAATTATTATATTCATGAATAGCACAGTATATTGAGCATTAATTACTAAATAATCTATTGTATATAGACTTTGCCATTCGTGCAATTTTTGTGATATATCGAGGGTCTTCTGCATACCCAATTCGTTTAAGAAAATGCAGGTAGTTACCACCATTATATCTATACTGTATCATCTTCCCATAACCAACTACGCTGTCTTCCCATCTCTCAAAACGATAGTAATCCCTGTTCTTACTATCATACAAACCGAAGAGATTGTTATACTCCTTGCAAACTCTACTACTGAAATTGCCGGTTTCCAGCACTGCTTGTGCGAGGACGAACAATTTATTGGAAAGACCGACTTCTGTCATTACATCTGTCAAGTTCTTCAGATTTAATTCTCTTGGATTCCACTGGCAATAGCTGTGTACTTTCTTATTATTACCGACTGGTTTAGCACGTTTTACACTGTCTCTTGTAGATATTCTCCGTTCATACATCTCTATCAAAGACTTCAACTCCTCTATAGAGTGAGCAGGCTGTTCCATGCTTACATTTTGCTTGTGTTGCACAGAACTTGATGGTGATGAAATGCTGTCGTTCATATTTTCATTGTGCACATCTGTAATGGCAGATCTCTCCGTTTCGATATTACCCAACGAGTAAAATCGACTTGATGAAATTTGCGCTATACAGCCAATTTTGAATGACAGTAAAATGATGATTGCTGACGTGAGTATTCTTTTCATGTCACAAAGGTAAGCCATATTGACAACACATATAATAAGGTGATTGAATAAAACCCAATATATTGAGCAATGTAGCTTTATTGGTTCTATTCACCTCGCTGATTAGAACCAATGAATGAAAAAACATATAAATCTCAATACTTTGAGCAGATTTCTATATAAGTAGGAATAAACGAAAGTAACTTTGCTTAAGATTACATTCACAAAAATACGTTTATGACGAACAAAAGATTTCATAGGGACGAATATCCATTGGACATCCTCGGTGAGTTTGGACTCACTGAGAACATGATTTATGACCTCCCTGATTATGTCCATGAGAATATAGAGATGGGAGGAATGTCCCCATTATTGCCAATCTCAATCAAGCAACCATTTGGTTGCACACACTGCTATGCAAAATTCTGTCTCGTAGAAGTTGAAGATGGCATAGACGTGATGTTTTCGCCAAAGCTGAAGGAAGCAGACCTTTCTAATTTTTTGAAGCAAGACAGGCAGTTGCTTTTGGAAGGAAAAACCATCGTTTCAGAAGTGGAGGAAGCCGTCTTGTTGGATGACGGAACAGAAAACAAGAGAAAGGTAAAGGCATTTGTCCAATTGGATAAAGAGACAAACAGAGTAGTCTATGCCCCTACACAGATTATTGGCCGAAACCTACAGACAGTCACCAATGAGTTTGATCTATCGGAGAGTGAGCTTCAAGGATTTTGGAAAGGCGAGCTGGTCACTACTGAAATGTCCGATGAGGACAAAGTGACAGCCAATATCACCATAGGTATAGACCTCTTTTCAGAAAAGGGTGTGGTCTTAATTCCTGGTGGTGCAGCACAATGGAAACGAGCCGTTCATAAATCCATGCCGGAATATAATTTTGGCAATGATGGATGTTGGGTTAACAGACATGGAATGTTGGAGTATGTTCCAGAGGAGAATTTCACACAAGACATTTTGGAAGCTCTGGAAAGACAAGCGCGTCAATCTGGTATACCTAAGGAGAATCTTCAGAACATTTCTGTCGGACATACCTTCTCAAATAGTGAAGCATACGATGATGCCCGACAAATCACAAGATAAACCAATCATTAAATTAGAACAAAATGCCAATGAATTATCCCGATTATGACACCCTGCGTGAAGAATACGAAGCAGGGAACATCACTGCTGTTGATTTCGTATTGCAGCAATCAGATGAGGTAACAGAAGACTATCACCAGTTCTGCAAGGACGAGGGACTTTCACCAACCTCCGTAGAATCTGCAAAAGCCTTCATGGACTTTCGTGAAGAGCTTTTTGAAGAGAGTATCAGCAATTAGTTACACAAACAAAACCAATCATGAGCATCCGTTCAGAATCCATGCCCTATCGTGGAGAACTCTCGTACCAGTTGCAAGACCTTCTCCGTAGAAACGGCATGAAAGCCCAACTTGCCGTAGAGCAAGACCAATACAAACTGTTGGTACAAGGACATGACTCTCCATTATTGGAATACCCCATCAGTGAGAAGCAGTTTAGAGCTCTCGCTGATGGCGGAACCAACTATGCCAACAAGAATGCATACAAGACATTCAACAGCATTGTTGGAAAAGACTTCGATATGCCGTCATCCTATGTGGCCGCAAGGAATGTCAATGGTCGCGTGGCTATGGGACTCCACGGCTACCGCGAACGTTTCTATGAACGTTATCCCAATGTTCCTCCACATGCTTTTGGAAGAGACTTCTTGGGATGGACGCCGAGAATGCAGGAAGGTTTTCATTTGCGTAGAATGGGTGGTGTGGCCGTTTCGCCGATGGTTGAAGAACATTTTGATGGGCGTTTGCGTCCAGGAGAACTAAAAAGCGGCAGCTATGGCTATTACTACAAAGGCGGCACACAAAATCAAAGTGTTGATCCGCTGAAAGACATGCAAGCATATTTTCCAGCAGTAGTAACACGTCCAAGACCACAAGAACCTGCAAAGCCATACAAGGAACTCATCACATCCAATGTCTATTTCACCAATGAGAAGTGGCAAGAGGTGCTTTCCTCACATGGTATCATCGTAGATGCTGACAAAAAGACGCTGACGATACAGTCCAATGGCACACAGCAGGATTTTGTTTACGACCTGACAGACAACGAGGTCAAGAAACTGACTGACAATTCGTTGAAGAGTTCTTCGCTCAATGAGCGTTTGAGAATCTTGAACAATGCCATCAGCGGAGACTTCAAGGACAACATAACGATGGATATGCTCAATAGTAAAGAGCGCATCCCTATCTCTCTGAAGCCAGAAGTGGAAGAGTCATTCCGTAAGCAAACCCAGGAAGACCTACAAGTCATCAGTGACCCATTGGCAAATGAACAGCATTTTGCACCGACACAAGACCCAGAACAAGGTTACACAAATGGAAAAGACCTTGAAGTAATGGATGAGCGTAAAGGGTGGTATCGGGAAGGTAAACATGGTCGTGAGGTTGAAGTCGGTGACGTTTGGGTGGAAAAGGTTCCGTCAACTGCTCAGCAGGAAGCCAAGTCAGACTCCCAGAAGCAAAAAGAGGACGAAAAGTTCACCTATCGCATGAGTGCAGTCATCAATGGAGAGGTTGTCACGCATGAAATCAACAAGAAGCAATACGACAAGTTCATGGCAGTAGATGACTACCAACGCCAACGCATGATGTCAAAGATATTCCATGAGGTAGACATGAAAACAAGACCCGAAATGCGTCAAGGATTCAACTTGGGTGCATTCTTGGGTGCAGGACTTACCGCTGTGAGCGAAGCAACCTATATTGGTGCAGACATCGCGCACAATGTTGAGCATATCAAGCATCCCCATCCCTCCCCAGAGGTTCATCAAGAAGTGCATGGCACAGGACGCATCTACGTCAAGCCTGGTGTTGACTCACCGCAGGATATTGCAGAAAGGGCTTTCGAAGCAGGACTCAACGCTGGTGCGCACAGTCATGGCATGGGACATGGAAGATAAACAACATAAAATATAAAGCAATGAGTAAAAAGAAAAAGAGAAAACAACAGTTTAACGTATCACCAGAAGAGATACAGCGTATTGAAGAAGAGCTTGGAGTGAAGTTCATCGATTTCTACAAAGGTATCTTCAAATTCTACGGCATCGCCTGGAAACCAGTAAAGAATGGTGTCGAGTATCTGTACGCATCTTTGGATAACATCCCAATGATAAGAATTTCAGCAGGGCGTTCCTCTTGCCATTTCGTACCGTTGGAATGGAAACCATAAAACACAGTCAATGTAATCCAATAAATTTTGGCAGACCAATTATCATACGACGATTTCAAGGCAAGTATTGACATCCAAGACGTGTTGAAGGACGCAGGCTATCATTTCTATCGACGTGATGGCTTGCGCTATCCTTCATATGTACGTCTTGACAGCAACGGGAACAGGGTCAGAGGAGACAAGTTTATTGTTACAGCTAACGGTAAATGTTGTTTCCAACCACCACAGCAAAAGGTGTACAATGTCATTTCTTTCATTACCGAGCATCCAGATTTCTTTCAAGAATACCATGCTGGCATCAATCCACACCATCTTGTAAATCTTGTTTGCAACCGTCTGCTCAACAATCCAATAGACTACGATATGCGTAACATCATAGAACCAAAGCACAATGTCAAGCCTTTTGATATCAAGGATTATACCGTCCTTAAATTCAAGAAGCACGATATGGAGAACATCAAGAAGTTCTATCCATTCTTCAAGAGCCGCATGATAAACATTACCACCCAGAAAGCCTTTGGCTCATCGTTCATGCTTGCTACGAGGCAGTCCTCGGAACAGAAGGGACGATACTTCAAAAATTTGTCCTTTCCATTGCATATACCAGGGCAGAGGGAAATTGTAGGATTTGAGGAAAGAGGTAAGCAACGGCTTGACGGCACAAGCGGCTATAAAGGAAAGGCTCTTGGCAGCAACTCGTCTGAAGGACTTTGGATTGCTAGTCCGAACAACACAGCATTGAGAGATGTCAAAGATGTCTTGTGGTTTGAGAGTGCTTATGATGCAATGGCATATTATCAGCTTCATACACATGAGAACAAGACACTTGACGATGCCGTGTTTCTGTCAACAGGTGGCAACCCGACCGTCATGCAGTTCCGTGGTATAATCAAAGAAGCTCAGAATGCCCGTCATCACTTATGCTTCGACAATGACATGGCAGGAAAACAGTTCGTCATGAATTTCAATGTAGAGCTTAAACACGTCAAGGAAAGCATCCCGAAATATGGCGAAGACATGAAAGAATACATGGACTCTCTTAGGAAGAAGGATGATTTTCTGTCTGGTGACAAAGATTTGTTGCCCGATGATGTCGGTAAGCTATATGGCAGGTATGAGACCGAAGCGGAAGAATACCTTTCCATGAAGCAAAGCGGTTTGTGTTATGAAGGTGATGTTAAAGACCAACTGGATAAAGTCAACCGCTTGTATGACGAATATGTAAACAAGATGAAAGAGAAGCTATGTATCGGAAGCGAACATGGTCATCTCAAACATCTTGGGACATACGACATTCCCGACTGGGCAATCTGCGCGATGGAAAACGGTGATTATGGCGGTCTGACCGAGGAAGAAGACAAACTTGTTTCCGAGTTCCTTGACCAACATTTCCCTGAAGGTTATGTGTCAAATATAGACTTTGAAGACTATAACGAGTTCAACCTTTACCCTGCCTTTGGCACGAGAAACAAAAATGCTTTGGTCAGTCATGGAGAATCACCATATGAAGCGGTAAAAACTTACTCTGTACAGTTCTTCCATCCCACACAACGTGAAAGTTATGCCCTGCCCAACCTCACAGTTGTCCGTGAAGTTCCTGAAGACGGTAGCAAAGATTGGAATGACCAGCTTATCCGTCAAGAAGACGAGCGTATCACACAAAGATGTAGAGATGACGAGAGAGCCATAAGTGCAGGTATTGATCTTGACAATGACGGAGAGGTAGAAATCAGTGAGAGTGAGGAAAAGAAACATCACCATAACATAGGCAGGTAAAATGAGCATACCCTATCCATCCATAAGAATACATCCTTCAGCGATGCAGTTCTATGCAGAAGACGGATTTTCTGTAATCGGTGTCCTTGTCCTTATTGCTTTGGCCGGTTATGACGGTATGACTCCGAAATGGATGACACCTTATATAATAGGTATAGCCATTATCATCTCACTATACTTGCTCTATCGCTATCTGTATGTAACACGAATGGTATACGTGATAACATCAGAACAATTGAAGTACGAGTGTGGAGTATTCTCTTGCAACCGGGATTTTATAGAATTGTATAGGGTCGTAGACTACAGTGAGCAACGTTCCTTCCTTCAGATATTGCTTGGCATAAAAACCGTCAGCATCTATAGCGGAGACCGAACACACCCACGTCTTGACCTTGTAGGCATAAACAACGAGTTGGATTTGATTTCCACGATAAGAGAACGAGTAGAATTAAACAAAAAGCGTCACAACATACATGAATTTACGAATGCAAGGTAAAACTATCCGCAAGCTGGCAAAGCGTCTGTTTCCCTTTGGTAAAGATAATGCCATTGGGAAATGGCGTGTCGTGTCTGTTATCGCCTTTATACTGCTGCTGCTAACAAGCAACCGTTCATATGGCCAGATTGTAAGTTCAAATCCTGGAGAATATACCATTCTCGCCACAGGAAATGCACTCATTAACGGAACTGTCAAGTCAGAGACAAAAGCTCAACGCAATACGGCGTTGATGCAAAATGCAATGGCAGGAGAGTTTGCCAAAATGATGCATTGGGAGAAAGAATACAATAGTTATTTGAAAAACGCCTCCAACTATGCGTCTGCATTAAAAGCCGCGACACATATCTACGATGATGGTATGCGCATACTGTTGACGCTTGGAAAACTCAGAAAAGCGATCAACAACAATCCACAAGGCATAGCCGCTACTGTTAGTATGAACAATCTCTATATGGAAACGACAACAGAAATGCTGTCTGTTTTTACCCTGCTGAAAGATGCGATAACCCAAGGAGGAGCCTCCAATATGCTCACAGGGGCAGAACGTTCCAAGACTTTATGGAAGTTGGAAGATAAACTGTCTTCTTTTTCTCACAAGCTACAGTTGCTGTATCTCAGCATACGTCATTATCGGATGAGCGATGTATGGAACAGGGCAACTGCCGGAATGATTGAAAGAGACAAGCATGATGTTGCCCTACAGTCGCTGTCGCATTGGAAACGTTATGCAAAGGAAGTGCCATTATACACCAAGTAGCGTATGAAAAATATCATATATGCCATATTACTGGCATTATTTGTATGGTTGCCGATTCCAAGCCATGCTCAGGCAGATCCAGTGCTGACAGAAATGATTATCGAGTTTACCAATAAGGCAAAATCGCAATATGACTCACAGTTAAAG
>ERZ808242.448-NODE-448-length-29994-cov-3.775978_pt1 | contig 29994 bp, 32 predicted proteins | sample MGYA00521244_ERZ808242 | MGnify/ENA primary metagenome ERZ808242 (study PRJEB31516, sample SAMN03275573) | gut metagenome | biome: mammalia-associated habitat; material: feces | host: Papio cynocephalus | place: Kenya | collected 2012-07-27 ... | reverse complement strand
TGCCGCAGGGGCGGTCTATTCCCATTTTCAGGAAAAACGGAGTTAATTATGCGGGTAATTACAGGAAAAGCCCGGGGCGTGAATCTGAAGACCCCGGAGGGGATGCTCACCCGGCCCACTGCGGATCGGGTGAAGGAAGCTCTTTTCAGCATTATCAACTTTGACATTCCAGGCGCCAGTGTGCTGGATCTGTTCGGCGGCACCGGACAGCTGGGCATTGAGGCTCTCAGCCGGGGAGCGTCTCAGGCGGTGTTTGTGGATGCCCGGGAGGAGGCCTGCAGGCTCATCCGGGAAAATCTAAGCCGGACGAAGCTTTCCGGCGGAACCGTGGTGCGCGCGGACTTCATGGACTACCTGTCCCGGTGCCGGGAGCGGTTCGACATCATTTTTCTTGACCCTCCTTACGCGGAAACCTATCTGGAAAACGCAATAAATAGGATTACAGAAATTGACATTTTGCAATCCAATGGTATAATGATAGCGGAACGCCCGTTGGGGAAGGAGCTGCCCTGGGAATTTGAGGGCTACACCCGTTCCAGAGACTATAAGTATGGAAAAACCCTGCTCACGATTTATCGGAAGGCGTGAGGGGCTGCGGTAAGACTATGAAAACAGCCATTTATCCGGGCAGCTTCGACCCGGTCACCAGCGGACACCTGAATATTATTCGTCGAGCCGCCGGGATTTTTGACAAGCTCATCGTCTGCGTCATGGTAAACGCCGGCAAGAACCCCATGTTCACCCAGGACGAGCGGGTGGAGCTGATCCGCCGGGTCACCCGTGACCTTCCCAATGTGGAGGTGGACGCTTCCAAGGAGCTGCTGGCGGAATATGCCCGGCGGCGGGGCAGTTGCGTGGTGGTCAAGGGACTGCGGGCGGTGTCGGATTTCGAGACGGAATTTCAGATGGCTCTGGTCAATCGGAAGATCAACCCGGAGCTGGATACCATGTTTTTGACGGCGGACAGCAAGTTCATGTTCCTTAGCTCCAGCCTCATCAAGGAGCTGGGCACCTATGGCGCGGATCTGTCGGATTTGCTTCCCGCTGAAATTATTCCGGATTTTCAGGCTAGAATAGAGACAAGGAAAGCCAACCATTAAGGAGGAAATAGTAATGAGCGATCGGAATACGGAGGATATCATCGGCGCGCTGTACGACATGGTGCAGGATGCCCGCTCCATGCCCCTGGCCGCGGACAAGTGCATTCTGGAGCGTGACCGGGTGCTGGACATGCTGGACGAGATCCTGGCTCAGCTGCCCGGAGAGATCAAGCAGTCCCGGGCCATTGTGGAATCCCGGACGGAAATCGTAGGCCAGGCTCGCCGGGAGGCGGAGAATGTGCTGCGGGAGGCTCAGGAGAAGGCCAAGCAGATGGTCACCAAGGAAGCAGTGTACGCCGAGGCCAAGAAACGCAGTGAGGAGCTGATCGCCCAGACCCAGGAGCGGATCAATCAACTGCGCAAGGCCGCCAACGAATACATGGACGAGTCCCTGCGCCAGACCGAGGAGGTTGTCTCCAAGGCTCTGAACGAGGTTCGGGACACCCGGATGAAATTCCGTGCGGTGACGGAGGCTCAGGAGCAGCGCAGAACCGCGGGCGTGGATATTGAAGTATAAGAAACGAACTGTAGGAAGCCCCCGGCAATGCCGGGGGCTTTGCCGTTGCGCTCAAATCAGAACCAAACCGGAGCCGCGAGAATAGCGGCTCCGGTTCTTTTTTTCCCTTCCGGGCGATAGAATTGGGATAAGGGAGGGGTCAGAATGAACGCAAAGTGGAACTCCGGCAAGGCTGTGTCCATTCCCAAAGGACTGGCAATCGGAAACGGCTTCAGCCTGGGATTGACATTGCTTTTGTCTCTGGGGCTTGCAGGGCTCATCAGCCGGGAACGGCTCCGGTGGGATCAGATCGGCTACGGAATCTTGGTGATTCTGTTTTTCTCCGCACTGCTGGGGGCGACCATCTCTGTCAGGGCCGTGAAACGACAGCGGCTGATGATCGCCATGGGGTCGGGACTGCTGTTCTGGGCAACGCTGATTGCCATCACGGCTCTGTTCTTTGGAGGACAGTACGATGGAATGCTGGTCACCGGTCTCATCATTTTGGCAGCCAGCGGCACCGTGGCTCTGATGGGTCTGCGCCGGGAAAAACGGAGGGGAACGGCTCCTTACCGACGGAAAGGACGCTGATTTTTCCGGTTTGGCAAGCCTAGGTAAATTAAATTTACCTAGGCTTGCCAAAATGCAGGATGACTTGCAATTCCAACATTTAGTGAATTTCCGCAACATGAATCCCAATATGTAGAGAAAATAGTTGAAAATGATAAGGAATTGAAGGAATGTTTCACTGCTGGTTGACATAAAATTGTTTACATAATTATCCGTCAATATTGACAAAAAAAGCAATTTTGGCTAAAAATGCTTGAATTTGTGTACGAAATGGAGTATAGTATGGGGGCATGGAAATCTTGACTGTATTTGTCGCCTTTTGCACCTGGTTCCTCTTTTTCGTAAGCTGGCATTTTGCCCGGAAAGGAAGTGAGCCTGGATGCCTAGAAGACTGTCTGCCGTTACTTCCCGCAGGCGCAAGGCTGCGGCTTTTGTGCTTGCATTTGTGTGGATTTTGGGGATGGCTTGCGGGATTATGTATTCCCGCTGTCCCTCGGCCGATGCCGCTTCTCTGATGCGCGGGGCTTTGCAAAGTCCCGTGTCGATCGTTTCTTTTCTGTGTGTTTCACTCTTACCTTTTGTAATGTCCGCCATTCTGGCTTTTTTTCATTGCCCTTGTCTGGTCTATGGGATCTGCTTTTCCAAGGCATTCCTTCATGGATTTGTATCGGCAGGGCTTATAACGTGCTTCCCGGACTGGGGCTGGCTTATCCGGTGCTTTCTGCTGCTGGGCGACGGCACTCTGCCTGCCCTGTACTGGCTTTGGCTGCGGTGTGTGCAGAGCCGGCCGGTACGGATCCCTCTGGCTGCGGTCGGCTGTGGGCAGCTGGCACTGGCAGCTGCCGGGTACTGTCACGTTTTTCCCTTTTACTGGCGGCTCATGGAATCTATGAAAGGATAAAAGGTAAGCTGTTACATGCTGGATTTGATTCATGCCTACGAGAACTACCTGGTTAAGGTAAAGCAGGCCTCCGTGAACACCGTGTCCTCTTATCTGCGGGATATCCGCCAGTTTGACAGCTGGCTGGGCGGCAGCGTTCTGGAAGCCTCGCAACAGAATATCAGTGCGTATCTTACTTACCTTCAGGAACAGGGAAAGTCCGGTGCCACGGTATCCCGTTCGTTGGCCAGTCTGAAAAACTTCTACGCCTACGCTGTGTCCTCCGGGTTCCTGGATGCTTCTCCCGTTTCCGGTCAGATTCATGTTGACCGGGGTGAGCGGCGGCTGCCTCAGATTCTGACCGGCAGGGAAGTGGAGCTTCTGCTGTCCCAGCCCTCAGCCGCGGACTTCAAGGGTGTCCGGGACAAGGCCATGCTGGAGGTGATGTACGCCACCGGCATCCGCGTTTCCGAACTCATCGATCTGAACGTGGACGACGTGAACCAGGACATGGGCGTTATCCGCTGTGCCAGTGTCAAGAAGACCCGGGTGATCCCGCTGTATCCGGCGGCGCAGAAGGCTCTGAGCGTCTACCTCAGCGAGGTTCGCTCCCTGATCGCCACCAACCCCGCCGAGCGGGCGCTGTTCGTGAACATCGGCGGTTCCCGGATGAGCCGCCAGGGCTTCTGGAAACTCCTGAAGCATTACCAGGCCAAGGCCGGGATTGAGAAGGACATTACCCCTCACACTCTCCGGCACAGCTTCGCGGTGCATCTGCTGGAAAACGGGGCGGATATCAGTGCCTTGCAGGAGCTGATGGGTCACAGCGACATTTCCTCCACCCAGCTGTATACCTCCCTGATCGATAAGAAGGTGAAGGCGGTTTACGAAAAGTGCCATCCTAAGGCTTGAACATCAGCCCCCCTCCGTATGCTTTGACATACGGAGGGGGTTTCTGCATCCATTGTAAAATGATGTGACTCACGCTGCTATCCTTGACTTGTGGCTCTATTTGGGGTATAATATAGCCACGAGAAAGGAGATGATATCATGCAGATCATTCCCATGCGTGATTTGAAAAACACTGTTGAGGTCGAGCGCCGCTGCGCCGAGGAAAATGGCCCGGTGTACGTTACGAAAAACGGTTATGGTCGTCTGGTTGTCATGGACATCGAATATTACGAACAAACCATGCGGAAGATGTACGAAGCCCAGGCACTCATCGCCGGAATGGAGGATGTGAAAGCCGGACGAGTGGTGGATGGAGCCTCTGTCCTGAACGATCTGAGGGACAAATATGGTGTCTGAATTCAGCTATCAGCTGACCACCAAAGCGGAAGCAGACTTGGACACAATCGTATCCTATATTGTCGTTCAGCTTGAAAACCCACAGGCGGCTACCGGTTTTCTGAACAAGTTACAGGATGCCATCCAGGAAGCCTGTTCGTTTCCTGAAAGCGGCTCCCTGGTCATCAATGAATTTCTCCCGTACAAGGGCATCCGCAAAAAGCTTGTCGGCAACTATATTATGTACTATTTCCCAGATGGGAATGCCAAGACGATCTATGTTTTGAGAGTCATATACGGACGCAGAAATCTGGGGGAACTCCTCAGGGAAATGAACTTATTCTGAGGCATAATCGGATGGGGCGGCCTTTCGGGGCCACTCCTTTTTCATACCGTTCTATTCCCAAAATGTGACCTTTTTGAGTTCAATTCCGTCTGTATAGATGAAGACCGAACGAAGGGAGGCACCCCATGGAAGACAGCAAAATTCTGGAGCTGTACTGGAGCCGGGATCAGCAGGCCATTGCCGAGACCCGGGCTTCCTACGGAAGCCCATTGTTGGCTCTCGCCGAACGGATTCTGAGCAGTCGGGAGGATGCGGAGGAAACCGTCAGCGACACATTCCTTCGGGTCTGGCAGACCATCCCGCCGGAGCGGCCCAGGTGCTTTTTCGCCTTTCTCCGGCGGATCTGCCGGAATCTGGCCTTTGACCGGCTGGACTGGAGACAGGCCGAAAAGCGGAATCCGGAGCTGATTACCCTGACCGCGGAGCTGGAGCAGTGCATTCCAGACACCCGGCAAGGGGAGATTCCGGACAGACTTTCTATCAAGGAGACTTTGGAGCGATTTCTGCGGCAGCTGCCCCGGGAAAGCCGGGTGATTTTCTTACGCCGGTATCTCTATGGAGACTCCATTGGTGAAATCGCTCAGCGGTACGCCGTCAGGGAAAGCAAGGTAAAAATGCAGCTGCAGCGAACCCGGGAGAAGCTGCGCCGTTTTCTGGAACAGGAGGGGATCACACCATGACCGGAAAAGATTTGCTGATAGCCCTGGGCACCATTGACGAGGCATTTTACGAGGAAGCGGAGCGGCCACTTTCCAGCCGCCGAAGGCGAATCGCCGTTGCGGTGCTGGTGGCCGCAATGCTCCTGTTGGCAGGCTGCTCCTATGCGGTGCTGAGTCAGGCTCAATGGTTCCGGGACTTCTTCGGGCGGCTGAATGGCCAGTCCCTCAGCCAGGGGCAAGCCGCGTATATTGAGGAAAACGTGCAGCCCCTCGAGGGGCAAAGTATGACCGTAGGCCGCTACCGGCTGACCCTGGAGTCCGCCCTTGCCGAGGAACGCACCGCCTGCATTCGTCTCCGGTTGGAAGGACCCGGGCTGAAAGAAATGTACAGCGTCGGCTTTTTGCCCCGACCCCTGGCAGACGGCACCGGTAAGGAAGCCGTATTTTTCCGGAAGGGGAGAACGCCCCAGGAGGAAAGTCCCTATGCTCAAGGGGTATGGTCTTCGGGGCTCGAGGGGAACAGCTTTTTCATTCTGCTCTGGCTGGAGCAGTCTCTTTCTTCGGAAACGCCCTTTGAGGTCGGGGTGCCCTATGTTCTGCATCTGACCGATCTGGAAGCAGACACCTTTGGTGGGCCTCTGAAACTGTTGCAGGAAGGGGAGTGGGACTTTGAAATTGTGTTCGACCACCTGAGCCGGGAGCAGGCAGAGCTTTTGACGGAGCCGGTCACGGTCGACAGTCCGGACTATCCGGGGGTGTCCCTCACGCTGACATCCTGGAAGCTTCGGGTCTTGGGAATGGATGTGAAATTTGAACCGGGTTCTCTGGATTATCTGGGCAGGGGCTGCCTGGAGGACGCTTTTGTGGCACTGAAGGACGGCACCCGGGTGGGGGTCTATCCGCTGTTCTACGATCCCGACGGCACCGCAACCTACACCCTGGATTGCCCCATAGACATCCGGGAAGCGGACTATGTGCAGCTGTGGGACGGAACACGTCTTTCGGTTCCCTCGCACGGAAGATAAAAAAGCGCACTGCTCCGGCAGTGCGCTTTTTTGAATATAGAATGTAGAAAAGGGGGAGATTAAATGCCGGTCATGGCAGCCAGAACGTCGACCTCCATCGGCTGGATGCTCTTGTGCATGGCCAGACCCTCGTCGATATCCACATCGGTGAAGCAGCCGTCGTGGGTACAGACGATCCGATTGGTCTTGCCCTGAAGCAGCAGCTCCACCGCCAGATAGCCCATTTTGGTGGCGTTGACCCGGTCACGACCGGTAGGGGAGCCGCCCCGCTGAATATGACCCAGAACGGTCACACGGGGATCCAGGTCGGTGGCATCCTTGATCTTGGCGGCAATGTCCGTAGCTTTACCGGCACCTTCGGCCACTACGATCATGTAGTGGGTGAAGCCATTGAGCCGAGCCTTACGGATTTTTTCCACCACGTCCCGCTCAAAATCGATCTGCTCCTCAGGCACCAGAACAGCAGTGGCACCCACGGCCAGACCGACGTACATGGCCAGATAACCGGCGTTGCGTCCCATAACCTCCACCACGGAGCACCGCTCGTGGGACTGCATGGTGTCCCGGAGCTTATCGATGCACTCGATGGCGGTATTGGCGGCGGTGTCGAAGCCGATGCAGTAGTTGGTGCAGCTGATGTCATTGTCAATGGTACCGGGAATGCCGATGACGTTGATGCCGTACTTGCTCAGTGCCCGGGCACCCCGGAAGGTACCGTCGCCGCCGATGGCGATGATGCTGTCGAGGCCTAAGAATTTGCAGGTAGACACGGCTTTACGCTGGCCTTCCTCGGTCATGAACTCGCTGCTGCGGGCAGTATAGAGGATCGTACCACCACGGTTAATGGTGTGAGAGACACTCTTTTCGTCCAGCTTGACCACATCACCGGCAATCAGGCCATTCCAGCCACGGCGTATTCCATAGCATTCCAGACCATGGTACAGCGCGGTACGGACGACAGCCCGGACGCAGGGGTTCATGCCGGGGGCATCGCCGCCGCTGGTAAGGACACCAATTCTTTTTACGCTCATAAATGATCCTCCATTCAATTTGGCTACGTCTCTATTCTAGCGCAAAATTGAAAAATGTAAAGAAAAAAATCGATGGATTTTCAAATTTACCATTTCCACTGTTGGTTCCGGTGACCGTAAGCGGACTGGGTGACTGTCAGAGGGGGGGACGCTCTGCCGCCGGGGAAGATAAAGTTCCGTCCGGAGGACTTCATACTATTTGGCGCAGTTAACGCAACAAAATAAAAATTTTGTTGCGTTCAGAGTACGGATGTGCTATCATAGAGCTATCACAGCGAGCCAGGCGGCTTTGGAGGCATTTATGAAGCGATATTCCGATTGCCCGCAGATTCTGCGAGAGTTCCTTATTTACCATGAAAACATCATGGGACAATCTCAGCTGACCATTTCCGAATACTATCTGGATCTTCGGATGTTCCTGCGATTTGTCAAGCTTATGCGCGGCGACATGCCAGTGAGTACTGACCTGAATAGCATCGACATCCGGGACGTGGGTCTTGCCTTCATCCAGGAAATCGACACCTCGGACGTTTTCGACTTCCTGTCCTATCTAGCCAACGACCGAGCCGTGAATCCGGAATCCGCCGCTCCGGATTATGGCATATCGGCCACTGCAAGAGCCAGGAAGCTATCCTCCATCAAGTCCTTTTATAAATATCTGACGGTGCGTACCAAGCAGCTGGAGGAAAATCCCGTGGCCGAGCTGGAGTATCCCAAGCTGCGAAAGAGCCTGCCAAAGTACCTGACCCTGGATCAGTCGGCGGCTCTGCTGCAGGCCGTTTCCGGTCAAAATGAAAAGCGGGATTATGCCATTTTGATGCTGTTTCTCAACTGCGGCATCCGGCGAAGCGAGCTGGTGGGACTGAATCTGACAGATGTTTATGAGGATCGGATCCGGGTTGTGGGCAAGGGCAACAAGGAGCGGTTTGTGTACTTCGGCTCTGCCTGCCGGAAGGCCATTGATGCCTATCTGGAGGAACGAAAGCAAATTGAGCTGTCCGACAATCGGGCTCTGTTTGGTTCCCGGGACAAAAACCGGATCAGCGTTACCGCCGTCCATCGGCTGGTGAAAAAGGCATTGCTGCAGGCGGGATTGGACTCCACTCAGTTCTCCGCCCATAAGCTGCGGCACACCGCCGCGACGATGATGCTCTCCGGCGGCGTGGACGTGAAGACCGTCCAGGAGGTGCTGGGTCACGAGAATCTGAACACAACGCAGATCTACACCCACATTGAAAGCACCGAGCTGAAGATTGCGGCGGAGGCAAACCCCCTTTCAAAGCTGGACTTCAGAAAAAGTTGATAAATATTTGAAAAGCAACTAATAGTTGACAGATTTTGAGGTAGAAATATGTCGATTGGAGAGAGAATTACAGAGCTTCGCATGGCAAGGAACATCTCCCAGGGCCAGCTTGCCAGTGCCCTGTCCGTGTCCAGACAGGCCATCAGCAAATGGGAAAATGACCAGTCCAGCCCGGATACCATCCACCTGATCCAGCTGGCGGACATTCTGGATACGGAGGTAGCGTATCTCGCCACCGGTGTCCGGCCAGTATATCAGGAGGCACCGATTGTGGTAAACCTGGTCAAAAAAGAGGATCGGGTGGTAGAGGTCGAAAAGGTGGTGGAAAAGCCGGTGATCCGTCGGGTCGTTCGGGTAAAATACCGAAGAAATCCGCTGGAATACCTGGTTTTAGCGGTTCTTTGCTTTGCAGTGGGACTGCTTTTGGGGGCGTTATTGTTATAAATAGGTAATGTCAAAATGCCGGGCATTCATCGAATGTCCGGCACCTCCGATTTTGGTTCAGAGGGTCTCCCCTCTCCCCTTCCCTTTAACGATAAAAAAGAGACACCCCAGAAGGGATGTCTCTTTTGGTGGGCGAGGCGGGACTTGAACCCGCACGTCCGCAGTGAACACTAGAACCTGAATCTAGCGAGTCTACCAATTCCACCACTCGCCCATATGCACGCTGTCTCTCAATGACTCGCTTATGATACCACAGGCAAAGCGGTTTGTCAATAGTTATTTTTGGCTATTTGCTGTCTTTTTGCAAAAGATGTCGAACGGAGCCATACATAGGAAGGGTCGCCTGAATCTCGTAGCCCTGGGACTGGGCATTGCGCAGACTGTAAGCGTTGTCCGGGTGGATGGTACACAGAAGAATTCTCCCTGGCTCCAGTTCCCTTTCCGCCGCCTGCATGAGCCTGCGCTGAAGGCCCTGGCCCCGGTAGTCCGAGTGAACTGCCGCCGTGTCCATATTCACAACCCGTGCAAGGTCTTCCGGAGGAAGCTTCAAATGCCAGCCGTAATTAACTGGTGATGTGCCTGGGAAAACCACCGTAAAGATACCGGCCAGCTTCTCCCCATCCTCGGCAACCCACAGCCTTTCAATGCCGTTTTCTATCCGCTCCCGGAATTCCTCCGGGGTGTCCAGGCAGAGCCATTCCTTGTGGGTCATTTCCGCCTTGACCTGCGCCAGAAATGTCAGAACCCGCTGTGTATCCTCACAGGTTCCTCGTCGGATTGTAATCATTGGAATCTCCTTATTGACCCGCAGCCGTCAGATAATTGCTGATGCAGTAAAGGGTCTGTCCGTTGTAAATCACTCTCGACCAGCCTACGTCCCGGTTGATGCCGGTTCTGGTCACGATCTCGCCGTTTTTCAGGGTGGCTACCACCACGCAGTTGGGATCCTCTACGCTGGGCAGGGATCGCAGGTTTACCTCCACCTTGGCTGTGACCTGATCCTGAATGTCCTCAAACTGGGTCTGAATCTGAACCTGACCGGAGGACTGGGTCGGTTCGGCGGTGGAGGCGGCCGCCTGGGTGGGCTGGGTCTCCCCTTCTCCCACTACCTTCAGGTAGCTGGTGACGGCGTAACAGGTCATGCCCTGGTATTCCAGCTTTGACCAGCCGTTTTCGCTGACACCCACCCGGTTGGCGGTGTCCCCTGCCTGAAGCTGAGCCAGCACCACAGCGTCCTCATGCTCCACGCTGGGCAGCTTTCTCAAATTCACCACATTCTTGGCCGTCACCACATCGTTCACCGCCGTGAACTGGGTCTGAATTCCGTCCTCCTGCTCCAGGGTTTCCTCATCCGGCGGGGTGTAGCTCAAATCCGTGGTCAGATAGCTGGACACAGCGTAATAGATGTTCCCTTCATAGAGAATTTTCGACCAGCCGCTGGCGCTGACGGCAATCCGCTGGGCAACCTCCCCGTTTTTCAGTGTGAACAGCACCACGCTGTCGTCCCCCTGGCTGGGGATATTGCGCATGTTGGTCTCGTCCCGGGCGGTGACCTGCTCGTTGACCTCTGTGAAGTCCATCATGGCTTCCACATCCGGCTCTGCCTCCGGCGGGGTTTTCTTACTCTTGGCAGGCTCAATGCCGTCGTAGCCAAAGTAAGCGATGTTCATGTCCACAGGCTGGCGGATGCCCCGAACTTCCCCGTTTGTGGTGTACTGCCACATCTGGTGGGTTCCGTTGTAGGTGGAGGCGGGGGTGTCCGGATAGGGCTGAGCCGGATACTGAGCCACCCAAATTTTATATTCCTCTGCCAGGCGGGAGGTTTCCCAGTCATTCTCTCCCTCCAGCTCCCCCTTGGAGGCATAAAACATGCCCTCATAGCCGTGCTTTTCGATGGCCTCCAGGAAGGCCAGAGCCACGTCGGTGCGCTCCTGCTTCGTCATGGAAAACTGGCGGCTGGTCTCCTCCTTGAAGCCCTCGCAGTCGTAGACCACCGGGTAGGTAATGGGGTAGCAGGCCAGGGTTTCCGCCACCCAGTCTGCCTCCTCCTGAGCCTCCTCTTCGCTGATGGCGGTGGAGAAGAAGTAGGCCCCCATGGGAATTTCCGCCTTGGCGGCCTCCTGAAGGTTATATCGGCCATTGGGGTCTTCCTTGATGATTCCGTCCGATCTTCCCCGGTAGCCCACCCGGATCATGGCAAAATCCACCTCCGTGTTGGAGACTGCCGCCCAATCGATGGTGCCCTGATACCGGGCTACGTCAATGCCGATGGTGGTCTCGTCCGTTTCCTTGGCGACCCGTCTTTTCAGGGAACAGCCGCCCAACAGTCCGGCAAGGATTGCCGCCGCCAGGGTCAGGGCTGCCGCTGTTCGTAACTGTTTTCTCTGTATCATAAGTTGCGTTTCCTTTGCTGAAGATGAGACTAGAATATCACAAATTCCCCCGCTTGTCCATATGGGAAAAACGACCTCACCGATTGGGGCTTCCCTTTTGACGAAAAATGGTGTACAATACGGAAAAAGAGACAGAAGGAAGAGAAGCTACAATGAATATGAATTTCAGGCGCAAGCTGCCCGTCCCCAAGGAGATCAAGGAGCAGTATCCTTTGACCTCAGAGCTGGCCAAAATCAAGGAGGCCAGGGATCGGGAGATTGCGGACATTTTCACCGGGAAGGACGGGCGGATGGTGCTGATCATCGGCCCCTGCTCCGCCGACCGGGAGGACGCGGTGCTGGACTACTGCCATCGTCTGGCAAGCTTGCAGGAAATCGTGAAGGACAAGCTCCTGCTGATCCCACGGGTGTACACCAACAAGCCCCGCACCACCGGCGCGGGCTACAAGGGTCTGCTCCATCAGCCAAACCCGGAAGGCAAGCCGGACATGCTCCAGGGCGTTATTGCCATCCGCCGACTGCACACCAATGTGCTGGCGGAAACCGGCCTGTCCACCGCCGACGAAATGCTCTACCCGGACAATTACCGGTACCTTTCCGATTTGCTTGCCTATGTGGCCGTGGGAGCCAGAAGCGTGGAAAACCAGGAGCACCGGCTGACCTCCAGCGGCATTGCCGTGCCGGTTGGCATGAAGAATCCCACCAGCGGAGATATTTCCGTCATGCTCAATTCCATCATGGCCGCCCAAAGCGGGCACACCTTCATCTATCGTGGCTGGGAGGTGGACACCACCGGCAATCCCCTGGCCCATGCCATTTTACGGGGCTATGTAAACAAGCACGGCGAAGCCATCCCCAACTATCACTACGAGGACTTGGAGCATCTGTACCAGAATTACCAGGCCAAGGGGTTGCGGAATATGGCTCTGATCGTGGACACCAATCACTCCAATTCCGCCAAAAAGTACGATCAGCAGCCAAGAATCTGCAAGGACGTGCTCTATACCTGTCGGCACAGTGCCCAGATCCGTTCCATGGTCAAGGGCTTTATGATCGAGTCTTACTTAGAAAACGGCTGTCAAAAAATCGGCGAGGGGGTCTATGGCAAATCCATCACTGACCCCTGCATCGGCTGGCCGGAGACCGAGCGGCTGGTGAAGGAAATCGCAGAGCTGCTTTGAATTTGAATAGGATACGAACCAGGCGGCCTGTTGAACCGCCTGGTTCGTTTGCGTCTGAGTGCCTTTATTTCGATGTCAGCTTATTCAGCAGCCAGGTGGCACCGGCGATGGCACCGATGACCAGGAAAATGCCTGCCATGCCCTTTCCCAGCATGGGAAGGGTCTGGGTCAAAGCGTCGGGATACAGCATAAAATCAACCTCCTTAATAACCCATCAACGTAAGAATCAGGCCGCCGGCCACCACCGAGGCGATCTGGCCGGAAACGTTGACGCTGACGGAATACATGAGCAAAAAGTTCTGATTGTCCTCCTGAAGCCCCATCTGGTTCACCACCCGGCCGCTCATGGGGAAGGCGGAGATGCCCGCCGCGCCGATCATGGGGTTGATCTTCTTGCCCTCCGGCAGGAACAGGTTGATGAGCTTGGCGAAAAGCACGCCGCCGATGGTATCTCCAACGAAGGCCACCAGCCCCAGCCCCAGAATCAGCAGGGTGTCCGGCCGGACGAACTGCTCTGCCGTCATCTGGCTGGCTACGGTCAGACCCAGCAGGATGGTAATGAGGTTTGCCAGGGTGCTTTGGGCGGTTTCAGAAAGGGCGTTCAGCACCCCGCACTCCCGCAGAAGATTGCCGAACATCAGAAAACCAACCAGGCTGGCACTGGCCGGGGCGGCGATCCCGGCGATCATGGTGACACAAATAGGAAACAGAATCCGCGTCAGGCGGCTGACCTTTCCCTTCTGATAGGGCATCCGGATGAGCCGCTCCTTTTTTGTGGTCACAAGACGGATTACCGGCGGCTGGACAATGGGCACCAGTGCCATGTAGCTGTAAGCGGCCACCATGATGGCTCCCAAGTATTTGGAGCCCAGGACGTTGGCCACAAAAATGGCGGTAGGTCCGTCGGCGGCACCGATGATTGCTATGGAGGCCGCGTCACGCAGATCAAAGAAGAACCCGGCCAGCACCAGGGTCAGGAAAATGCCGAACTGCGCAGCGGCGCCAAACAGCAGCAGCCAGGGCTTTTCCAGCAGAGGGCCGAAGTCGATCATGGCACCAATGCCGATGAACAGCAGCAGCGGGAACAGTTCGTTTGCCATGCCCGCCTGGAACAGGACGCTTAAGACTCCCTCCACCTCCCCCTGGGTGATGGCACCGGACAGGGGCAGGTTCACGAGGATGGCTCCGAAGCCCATGGGAAGCAGCAGACTCGGCTCCATTTTCCGGGCAATGGCCAGGTAAATAAGCAGTCCGCCGATGACCCACATGAGCACCATCTGAGGTGTCACGTTGGCAAAGTTTGCGAATAAAGACAGAATTTCCATACATTTCCTCCTTCTTTGCCGTGAAAGAGGATCAAAAAAGAGACCCCTATCACAGCACAGAACTGTGATAAAAGTCTCAAGCGTCAAGCATGACCCCGGGCGTTCGCCGTGATGACGAGACCATGCGGCGGCAGCACCGCCCCCTACTCCCTTTTATCCTGGGGTTACTATATGCGAATATACGGAAAAAGTCAAGAGAAAACTGCCGGAAAGCGAAGATTCTTCCGGCAGTTTTAACAGATTTACAATTTCATTCGACAGGCCTTCAGAAATTCCTTATGCGCCTGGGGTACCCGGAAGCTCTCCATGGCCTTCTGGATGGTCTTGTTGTGTGTCCACGGCTCCAGGCGGCGGTCGGTGATGTAAGGCAGCGTCGCCGCGTACTGCTTGGCAAGAGCCGTGGCAAAGTACCAGGCCACCATCATTTTCACATAGTATTCCTCCCGGCGCACGGAGGCGGCCAGCTCCAGAAGCTCCGGACGGAAGTCCCCGTCCAGGAAATGACACATGAGCATCCCCAGACCGAAGCGGACGGTGTATGACCCTGGGGATTCCAGCCACTCGGAAATCCGCGGCAGCAGCTTTTCGTGATCCCGGAAGGCCTTGGGGCGCAGCTGGTCACAGGTAGCCCAATTGTCTACAAACGGGAGGAAGGCTTCCACCGCCCGGATGGCACCGTCAAAATGCTTTTCCTGCCCCAGAAGGAACGCATGGATCTGATTTTCCTCAAAATATCGGTGAGGCAGTTTCTCCCGGAAGGCATCCGCATCCTCCAGCTCCCGTGCCAGCTGCCGCAGAACCGGGGTACGCACGCCAAGAATCGTCTCCGGGTCAACGGTAGGTATGAGCCTGCGCTGCATATCCCGATAGGCAATATCCTGATGGCTTAAAAGCACGCCGTATAACGCTTCGGAAACCATTCAGGTTCTCCGGTCAGTCAGGCTCTTCGCCAGAGCCGCCAGGTAGTCCTTGTCCTGGAAGGCATCCAGGGCGGCAACGGCCTCCTGGGTGTACCGCTCCACCAGCTCCGCGCACTTGTCCAGACCGTAGAGCCGGACGAAGGTGTTTTTCTCCGCGTCCATGCCCGTGGCCTTACCCAGCTCCGCCTGGGAGCCGATCACATCCAGCATGTCGTCCCGAATCTGGAAGGCCAGACCCAGCAGTGCCGCGAACCGGGCGGCGGCTTCCTTCTGGGCTTCCGTTCCCCCGCCGGCGATGACACCCAGGACGCAGGGAGCGGTGATCAGCTTTCCGGTTTTCCGGCTCTGGATGTCCAGAACCTCCTGCTTCGTACACTGCCGCTGCTCGCTCATGATATCCAGCACCTGACCGCCGATCATGCCCAGAGACCCGGCGCACTCGCTTAAGGCCGCAATGGCTTCCCCGATTTTTCCGGGTTCCGGAAGCTCCGCTCTGGTAGCCACGGCAAAAGCGTCGGTGAGCAAAGCGTCCCCTGCCAGCACGGCCATGCCCTCGCCGTAAACCTTGTGATTGGTCAGGCGACCCCGGCGGTAATCGTCGTTGTCCATGCAGGGCAGATCATCGTGAATCAGGCTGTAGGTATGGATCATCTCCACCGCCGCCCCGAAGGGCAGGGCTCTTTCCGGCTCCCCGCCGCACATCCGGCAGAATTCCAGAGCCAGAATGGGTCGCAGCCGCTTACCTCCGGCCAGCAAGCTGTAGTTGGCCGCCTCGAAAATGGGCTTCTGAGGTTCCGCCGTAAAGGGGGCGTAGATGGAGGCAAGATAGCTTTCGATCATTTCCCGGTAAGCCTGAGTTTTCTCCTCAAATTTCATCGCCGAAGGCCTCCTCCTGGGGGCTTCCGTCAGGCCCTGCCATGATTTTCTTCACCTGCAGCTGAGCATCGTCCAGAAGCTTCTGGCAATTTCGCACCAGCTCCGTGCCCTCCTGAAACAGCTTCAGGGACTCTTCCAGAGCCACGTCTCCCCGCTCCATTGCCCGGACGATCTGCTCTAAGCGAGCCATGGATGCTTCAAAGGTCTGATTTTCGGAATTCATTTTCTTGCCTCCTTATTCATGACGGTAGCTCGCAGCGTGCCGTCCTCCAAAGAAATCCGCACCCGCTCCCCCGGCTCCACCTGGGAAACGGAGCGAACCACGGTGCCGTCCTCCCGCTGGGTCATGGAATAGCCCCGGGTGAGCACCTTCAGCGGACTCATGGCGTCCAGCTTGGCAGCGGCGGCAATATACTTCTGCTTTCTCACGGCAATGCTCTGATTCTGGGCGGAGATCAGTCGGTTTTTCAGAAGCAAAACCTGCTGCGCCCGCTGCTCTAAATAGCCCGTGGGACTTTGCAGAGCGGGCGAGGCGGCCAGAGCGTTCAGATGCTGCCGGGAGGCCTTGAGCTGCCGGGTCAGGGCAGCGGCCATGGTGCTCACCTGAGCGTCCAGGCTTTGGCGCAAAGCGTCCCGGTCGGGTACTGCCAGCTCCGCCGCGTTGGAGGGCGTTGCCGCCCGAAGGTCGGCCACATAGTCGGAAATGGTCACATCCGGCTCATGGCCTACCGCGGAAATCACCGGAATCTGGGATTGGTAAATGGCCAAGGCCACCTGCTCATCGTTAAAGGCCCACAGATCTTCCATGGAGCCGCCGCCCCGGCCTACGATCAGAAGGTCTGCCAACTGGTAGTAATTGGCATAGCGGATTGCGGAGGCAATCTCTCCGGGAGCCTGGGCGCCCTGCACCCGGACGGGAAGCAGGTATACCCGGCTCAAGGGGTAACGCTTGTTCAGAATCCGCAGCATGTCATGCACCGCCGCCCCGGCGGAGCTGGTGATAATGCCGATTCTGCCGGGATATCTGGGCAGAGGCTTCTTGTGCGCCGGATCAAAGAGACCCTGAGCCGCCAGCTTCTTTTTCAGCTGCTCAAAAGCAACGTACAGGTCGCCCACGCCGTCCACGGTCAATGACACGCAGTAAAGCTGATAGGCTCCGTCCCTGGGGTACACGGAGACCTTGCCGACGGCGATGACCTTCATGCCGTTTTCCGGCCGAAACCGGAGCCGCAGGGCGTTGCCCTTGAACATGACGCAGCGCAGAGCACTGGCCTCGTCCTTCAGGGTAAAATAGTGGTGGCCGGAAGGGTACTGCTTATAGTTGCTGATTTCCCCCCGGACAGCTACGGTATTGAGTAAAGGGTCGGCGTCCATCCGACCCCGGATGTATTCGTTGAGCTGGGTAATGGAAAGCACCTGCTGCTCCATGGTTACACCTCCGTACAGCGGCTTGCCAGCACGGCTACGCCCATGGCGTTGTCCGTGGAAAACTGGGGCTGGGCAAAAATCGGGTTCAGTGGCTCCAAAACCTGCCGAAGCAGCGAATTGGAGGCTACGCCGCCGGAAAACACCACCGGCAAGCCCGGATAGGCCTTGCGTGCCTGCTCTGTGGCCTGGAAAACCCCGTAAGCAACGCAGCGCAGAGCGAAGGCCGCGGTTTCCGCCGGATCACCGCCTGCTTCAAAATACTGCTGCACCTTGTTCTGCACTCCGGAGAAGGAGAAGGTCATGTCCTTACACCTGACCCGGAAGCAGTCCTTTCCCGCCGCTTCCCGGCTCAGGGCATCCAGGTGTTTTCCCGATGGGAAAGGCAGCCTTAAAAGCTGGCCGGTGCGGTCAATGAGCTGACCGGCGGAAATATCAGACGTGCCGCCGATCTTCGTGCAGTTTACCAGCTTTCCCTCCGGCTCCACGAGAAGCAGCTCCGTGGTACCGCCGGACAGGTGCCAGGCAAGGTGAGGCCTATCCATCAGCTCCAGATGCCCCGCGCTCCACAAGGATGCCGCCACATGACCCTGCTGGTGGGAAACCTCCACAAGGGGCACACGCAGTGCCTCGGCCAGAAGCCTTGCGTGGGAAAGACCCACCAGGAAGCAGGGCATATAGCTGCCCTCCACCGCCCGTGGGCGGGTGCTGACCCCCACCGCCGTGACCGGAGTCTTCCCAACATGGGAAAACAGCCTGCCGGAAAGCTCCGGCAGGCTTTTGATGTGAGCAAATACCGCATCGGACTGCCGCAGACCCAGCTCCCCGGACTTCACGGGCAGCAGCCTGGAGCAGTTCTCCCCACCCACGCCGTCAAAGAAGGCAATGGAGGTGGTGTAGTTGCTGGTATCGATCCCGACGACACCCATTATTTCGCTTCCTCGGCTTCGACGGCTGGCAGACTCCGGACAAAGCTGCCTAAGATTCCGTTGATGAAGGCACCGGTATCGTCGTCGTGATATTTCTTGGCAATGCGCACCGCCTCGGACACGGCAACACCTGCTGGCACGTCGTCCACATAGAGAATCTCGAAGATTGCCAGCCGGAGAATGCACCGGGCCAGCCTGGAGATCCGGCTGATGTCCCAGCCGATGGAGAACCTGCGGATCTGCTCGTCCAGCTCCTCCTCCCGGTTGGCAACGCCGGTGACCACCGTGTCGATGTAGCGCAGCTGAGCCCGGCTGGGCCGCTCGGCGTAGACATCGGTTTCCTGGGCAAGTTTCGGGTAGTATTCCTTATCCAGCCGGGTGGCGATGACGTTTTCCGGCTCCTCGCCGGTGAAGACACGTCCGTAGATCAGATGCAGCGCCAGTTCTCTGGCATTTCCTCTCGTCATATCAAAGCCCTTATTTGCGGGCAATGCCGCAGACATTCACGTCCACGTCCTTGACCTTCACACCGGTGACGGACTCTACCGCAGCGGTGATGGCCTCCTGAACGGTCTGGGCTATCCTGATAACGGACTCGCCATAGCGAACGATAATATTGCAGCCGATGGTCAGAGTGTCATCATCCTCAATGCGGATCCGGACGCCCTTGCCCCAGCTCTTCTTCCCGATGACCTCGGCACCGCCCCTGACCACGCCGTCAATCTCCGTCAGGGTGTTTTCAACGATGGTGGACACCACGTCCTCGGAAATCATAACACTCCCGCCCTCCTGGGCGTGAGTAATGTACTGCTTTACGTCTGCCATTGGATTTACCTCCTATATGCTCGCCGTGCCGCCGGCACGACATACTTTTGTTTATTGTACCACAAATCCAGAATAATACAACTGTTTTTTGCGTCCCGAAGGGCTTGGGATCAGGTATATGTATGAATGATTGCCAAGGCGATGTCCTTTTTGGAGGAGCACCGATCCATAGCCTGCTTTTCGATGTGTCGGTGAGCCTCCGCCTCGGTCATTTTCAGCTGCTCAATGAGGATCCATTTTGCCCGGTTGACCAGGCGGATTTCCTCCATTTTGTCCTCAATGGACAGATTTTTCGTCTCCATTTTCCGCAGACGCTCCCGTGCGGCCATCATCCACTTAAGCCCCTGACGAAGGGCACTTGCGGGAAAAGGAACCTGCAGGGTAAACACCCCATAAGGTGTCACCTGGGCATCCACCTCCTCGTAGCTTTCCGCCCGGAGCAGAAGCAGCACCACCGTATTCGCCCGATTGCCGGTGTCGATGGCAAGGCGGGTGCCGCTTTCGTCGGACAGAGGGGCGTTGATGATGACCAGGTCATAATTGCGCCCAACCAGCTCCCGGCGGGCTGCCGCCGCGTTGGTACAGAAGGACACGGGATAAAATTCCGAGGAAGGCAGCATGGGTCGCAGAGCCTCGTTCAGCTTCTGCTGTCCGGAAACCACCAGCACACTGTAGGTATCCCCGCTGAACAGCATGTGTCCTCCCCCTTTTCGTTCTGTTTCTTTTCTCTTAGCTGCGGTAGCAAGCAATCAGGGACTCCGGAAGATGGGCTCGGATGAACGCGCTTTCCTCCGCCCGTCTGGTGGCCGCGCCCAGAGAAAGGGGCAGAGTCTCCATGTCCCCGATGTCCTGGGGTTCGGCGGTATACAGGTTCACGTTGGCCTTCTCCGGAAGGTCGATCCGGTTCTGAATGCCGTCCAGACCCGCCCAGATGAGTAACGCGAAGGCCAGATAAGGATTGGCGGCGCAGTCCGGAGAGCGAAGCTCCACCCGGCGGTACTCCCCTGCCGCCGCCGGAATGCGGATAAGCATGGAGCGGTTGTTGTTCGACCAGGAAATATACTTGGGAGCCTTGAAGGCACCCAGCCGGTTATAGGACTGGGGACAGGGATTCAGGAACCGGGTCATGTCCGACACACGCTCCAGAATACCGCCCATCATGTGGTGCATCCGGTCTTCTCCCGGACCTTTCACGGACATATTGATATGGAAGCCGCTGCCGGGCTGATCGGGCAGAGGCTTGGGAGAAAAGTCCGCGTAGAGGCCGTTGCCCGCGGCGATGGTTTTGACCACCGTCCGGAAGGTCACCGCATTGTCCGCAGCGGTGAGGGCATCGGAATAGCGGAAGTCAATTTCGTTCTGGCCAGGCCCTTGCTCGTGGTGGGAGGATTCCGGACGGATGCCCATCCGCTCCAATGTCAGACAGATTTCCCGGCGGACGTTTTCGCACCTGTCGTCCGGGGACACATCCATGTAGGTGGCCTGGTCATAGGGAATGTGGGTCGGCTCCCCGTTTTCGTCCAGCCGGAACAGGTAGAATTCCAGCTCCGAGCCGAAGGAAAAGGCAAACCCCGCCTGGGCTGCGTCGGCAATGGCCTGCTTGAGAATACTCCGGCAGTCGTGGACAAAGGGCGTTCCCTGCTGGTCGGTAACAGAGCAGAACATCCGCACTACCCGGCCATGCTCCGGCCGCCAGGGCAGCACGGAAAGGGTAGCCGGATCCGGACGGAGAAACAGATCGGAGTGAGCCTCATCGCCGAAGCCCGCGATGGCGGAGGCGTCGATAGCGATGCCGTACGCAAAGGCCCGCTCCAGCTCCTGGGGCATGATGGAAATATTCTTATTGCAGCCGTACACATCACAGAAGGCAAGGCGGATGAATTTCACATCCTCCTCCTGGATATACTGCATGACTTCCTGGGGCGTGTATTTCATACTACCCTTCCTTTCCGGAATCCGGGCTTTCGGCAGAATCCGCCGACGGAATTGTTTGGAAAAATTATATTCGACGAAAAGCGGCTTGTCAATCTGCCTAAAGCAAAAAAATATTTTTTGTGCAGGGTGTTGACAAATGGCCGCAAGTAGTGTACAATGCGCCCATAAGGCAAGGATGTCTTGAAGCCGAGCGGCTTCGACACCCTTGCCTTCTGTTTGATTTCTGACAAAATAGAAGGGGTGTAATATTATGGGTACTGTTTCTGATTATTTCGGCTGTCTGGTGTTTGACGATCGGGTGATGAAGGCTAATTTAAGCTCCGAGGTCTACCAGTCCCTGCGCAAGACCATCGATCACGGCGCGAAGCTGGACGCCAGCGTGGCCAATGCCGTGGCCTCTGCCATGAAGGATTGGGCGGTGGCCAACGGTGCCACCCACTACACCCACTGGTTCCAGCCGCTGACCGGCATCACCGCGGAGAAGCACGACAGCTTCATTTCCCCGGCTCCCGACGGCGGCGTGATTATGGATTTTTCCGGCAAGGAGCTCATTAAGGGTGAGCCGGACGCATCCAGCTTCCCCTCCGGCGGCCTGCGGGCGACCTTCGAGGCCAGAGGCTACACCGCCTGGGATCCCACCTCCTACGCCTTCATCAAGGGCAAGACCCTGTGCATTCCCACGGCCTTCTGCTCCTACGGCGGCGAGGCTCTGGACAAGAAGACCCCCCTGCTCCGCTCCATGGAGGCTCTGAACCGGCAGGCCATGCGGATTCTGAAGCTGTTCGGCAATAAGGACGTGTCCTGCGTCCGTACCTCCGTGGGCCCCGAGCAGGAGTACTTCCTGGTAGACCGGGAGATGTACAACAAGCGCAAGGATCTGATCTACACCGGCCGTACCCTCTTCGGTGCCAAGCCCCCCAAGGGACAGGAAATGGACGACCACTACTTCGGCGTCATCAAGCCCAGAGTCGCCGCCTACATGGCTGACCTGAATGAGGAGCTGTGGAAGCTGGGTGTTCTGGCAAAGACCGAACACAACGAGGTGGCTCCCGCCCAGCATGAGCTGGCTCCCATCTACACCACCACCAACGTGGCCACCGACCACAACCAGCTGACCATGGAGATCATGCAGAAGGTTGCCGCCAAGCATGGCCTGGTGTGCCTGCTCCATGAGAAGCCCTTCGCCGGTGTCAATGGCTCCGGCAAGCACAACAACTGGTCCATCGCCACGGACACCGGCGTGAACCTGCTGTCCCCCGGCGAGACCCCCTACGAAAATGCCCAGTTCCTGCTGTTCCTGTGCGCGGTCATCAAGGCCGTGGACGATTATCAGGATCTGCTGCGGATTTCCGTGGCCACCGCCGGAAACGATCACCGGCTGGGTGCCAACGAGGCTCCTCCCGCCGTAGTCTCCATCTTCCTGGGCGACGAGCTGATGGGCATTCTGGATGCCATCGAATCTGACACCCCCTACGCCGGAACCAGGAAGACCACCATGAAGCTGGGCGTGGACGTTCTGCCCCGGTTCGCCCGGGACACCACCGACCGGAACCGTACCTCTCCCTTCGCCTTCACCGGCAATAAGTTCGAGTTCCGGATGCTGGGTTCCTCCAACTCTATCGCCTGTGCCAACATGATGCTCAACTCCGCCGTGGCGGAATCCCTGAAGATTTACGCCGACCGGCTGGAGGGCGCGGAGGATTTCGAGAGCACCCTGCATGAGATGATCCGCAAGACCATCAAGGATCACAAGCGGATCCTCTTCAACGGCAACGGCTATGACGAGGCCTGGATCAAGGAGGCCACCGAGAAGCGGGGTCTGTGCAACTACCCCACCACTCCCGACTGTATGCCCCATCTGCTGGATAAGAAGAATGTGGATATGCTCACCGCCCACAAGGTCTTCTCCGTTGCCGAGCTGGAATCCCGGTGCGAGATCATGCTGGAGAACTACTGCAAGGCTGTGACCATCGAGGCCAACACCATGATCGATATGGCTCGCAAGGAAATCCTTCCCGCGGTGGAGGGCTATGTTTCCGAGCTTGCCAAGACCGCTGCCGCCAAGAAGGCTGTGGCTCCCGGCATCCCCTGCGTCTACGAGACGGGTCTCATTGAGAAGCTGTCCGTGCTGACCGATCAGATCGCCGCCAAGACGGATGATCTGGAGGATGCGCTGCTGAAGCTGAAGAGTATTTCCGATGTGAAGGAGGAGTCCTTCGCCATCCGGGATACCATTCTGGGCAAGATGGCCGCCCTGCGGGCGGTGGCCGACGAGGCTGAGACCCAGACCGCCGAAAAGTACTGGCCCTTCCCCACCTACGGCGAGCTGCTGTTCGGCGTTCGTTAACTTTGCTCCCTTCTATAGCTGCCAAATGTCGTCTCGGACGGCCCGTGGGAGGGGACTGACCATCCCCTCCCGGAAAGCGGCTATTGCATAAAATATAAAATACGTTTTAAGGAAAGAAGAAGTGACTAAATAAAAACAGGAGGTAAAGAATATGAGTGAAATATGGAGCGTATGGTACCTGATCGGCGCGGCACTGGTTTTCTGGATGCAGGCAGGCTTCGCCATGGTGGAGGCCGGCTTTACAAGAGCCAAGAATACCGGCAACATCATCATGAAGAATCTGATGGACTTCTGCATCGGCACCGTGGTGTTCATCCTCATTGGCTTCAGCCTGCTCATGGGCGAGGATCTGCTTGGTTTTATCGGCAAGCCAGGTTTTGACCTGTTCACCGCCTATGAAAGCTTCGATTTTTCCAGCTTTGTGTTCAATCTGGTGTTCTGCGCCACCACCGCGACCATTGTTTCCGGTGCCATGGCCGAACGTACCAGGTTCCTGTCCTACTGTGTGTACTCGGCGGTGATTTCCGCCCTGATCTACCCCATCGAGGCGCACTGGATCTGGGGCGGCGGCTGGCTGGCTTCCCTGGGCTTCCACGATTTCGCCGGTTCCTGCGCCATCCACATGGTGGGCGGCATCTCCGCTCTCATCGGTGCCAAGATGTTAGGCCCCCGGATCGGCAAGTTCGTACACGGCCCCGACGGCAAGATCATCAAGGTCAACGCCTTCCCCGGCCACAGCATTGCCCTGGGTGCTTTGGGTGTGTTTATCCTCTGGCTGGGCTGGTACGGCTTCAACGGTGCCGCTGCCACCTCTGTCGGCCAGCTGGGCTCCATTTTCCTGACCACCACCGTCGCTCCCGCAGTTGCCACCGTGGCGTGCATGATCTTCACTTGGGTGAAATACGGCAAGCCCGATGTGTCCATGTGCCTGAATGCCTCCCTGGCGGGTCTGGTGGCCATCACCGCCGGATGTGATGTCACCGACTGCTTCGGCGCTATTGTTATCGGCGCGGTTTCCGGTGTGCTGGTGGTCTTCGGCGTGTGGCTGCTGGACAATGTGCTGCGAATTGACGATCCCGTGGGTGCCGTGGCTGTCCACTGCCTGAACGGCATCTGGGGCACCATCGCCGTAGGCCTGTTCGCAACCAGCACCGCGCCTGGCTACTCCATCGCCAATGCCTCCGGCGAGACCATTGAAGGCCTATTCTACGGCGGCGGCTTCCAGCTTTTGGGCTTGCAGCTGCTGGGCTTTGTGACCGTAGCCGCCTGGACGGTCGTCACCATCACCCTGACCTTCCTGGCAATCAAGGCAACCATCGGCCTGCGGGTGTCCGCGGAAGAGGAAATCACCGGTCTGGACGCTACCGAGCACGGTCTTCCCTCCGCTTATGCCGGATTTGCCATGCTGCCGGATTCCACCTTTGAGGAAGTCCCTGCGGTGGTCACCGGCGATACCCCCGCTGCCGAGGCCATACCCGTGAAGAAAATGCCCGTGTTCAGCGACGACAGACCCAAGCTGACCAAGGTGGAGATTATCTGCAAGGAGGCTCGTCTGGAGCGGCTGAAGAACGCCATGATGGGCATCGGTATCACCGGCATGACCGTGTCCCACGTCATGGGCTGCGGCGTCCAGAAGGGCAAGCAGGAGTTCTACCGGGGCGTTCCCGTGGAGGCCAGCCTTCTGCCCAAGGTGCAGGTGGACATCGTCGTCAGCAAGGTTCCCGTTCGCGCGGTTATTGAGACCGCGAAGCGCGTTCTGTATACCGGCCATATCGGCGACGGCAAGATCTTCGTCTACGATGTGGAGAACGTTGTGAAGGTTCGCACCGGTGAAGAGGGCTTCGATGCCCTCCAGGATGTAGAATAATAAAATAATCACCTGCGGGAGAGTCGAATTTTTCGGCTCTCCCATGGGTTTGTTTTTAGGAGGAAATATAGATATGTGTTCAATTATCGGTTATTGCGGAAGACCCCTGAACATGGCAGCGTTCCGGCGGGGCTTTGACCGCACCATTTCCCGTGGCCCGGACGATTCCCGGATTCTGGAGGTCGGCGGTGGAGTCCTTGGTTTTCACCGCCTGGCCATTATGGGTCTGCACCCGGAGGGGATGCAGCCCTTTACTTTGGAGTCCAGTGCTGTGGTGTGCAACGGCGAAATTTACGGCTTCGAGAAATTCCGCCAGGAGCTGAAAGACAGCTATACCTTCCAGAGCGACAGCGACTGCGAGGTACTGCTGCCCCTTTACCGGAAGTATGGCGTTAAAATGTTTGATATGCTGGACGCGGAATACGCCTGCATCCTCTACGACGGCGAAACGAAGCAGTTCATCGCCGCCCGGGATCCCATCGGAATCCGGCCCCTGTACTACGGCTACGACACCGCGGGCACCATTGTGTTCGCCAGCGAGCCGAAGAATCTGCTGGGTCTGGTGGGTGAAATTCTCCCCTTCCCGCCCGGATATTATTACGCGGACGGGAAATTTGTCTGCTATCGGGACATCGCCGCCGTGGATCAGTATCTCGACGACGATCTGGAGACCGTCTGTCGGAATATCCACGACAAGCTGGTGGCCGGTGTGCGCAAGCGGCTGGTGGCGGATGCCAAGGTCGGCTTCCTGCTCAGCGGCGGCCTGGACTCCTCTTTGGTATGCGCAATCGCCGCCAGGGAGAGCAAAAAGCCCATCAGAACCTTCGCAATTGGCATGTCCGGAGACGCCATTGATCTGAAATACGCCAAGGAGGTAGCAGATTTTATTCACTCGGATCACACCGAAGTCATAATTTCTAAGGAAAATGTCTTGCATGCGCTGGAAAATGTGATAGAATTACTGGGGACTTTTGATATCACCACCATCCGCGCCAGCATCGGTATGTATCTGGTGTGCAAGTACATTCATGAGAATACGGATATTCGGGTGCTTCTGACCGGCGAAATCTCCGATGAGCTCTTCGGCTATAAGTACACGGATTTCGCCCCGTCTGCGGAAGCCTTCCAGCAGGAAGCCCAGAAGCGGATTCGGGAGCTTCATATGTACGATGTGCTCCGTGCAGATCGGTGCATCAGCGTCAACTCCCTGGAAGCCCGGGTGCCCTTCGGCGACCTGGACTTTGTGAAGTATGTGATGGCGGTGAACCCGGAGCTGAAGCTCAACAAATACCATAAGGGTAAATATTTACTGCGTCACGCCTTCGACGACGGCACCTATCTTCCCCACGACATTCTGTGGCGGGAGAAGGCGGCCTTCTCCGACGCGGTGGGTCACTCCATGGTGGACTACCTGAAGGCCTACGCGGAAAGCTGTTATACCCAGGCGGAATTTGAGCAGAAGCGTCAGAAGTATACCCACGCGCAACCGTTCACCAAGGAATCTCTGCTTTACCGTGAAATTTTCGAGAAGTATTACCCCGGTCAAGGCAATATGATCGTGGATTTCTGGATGCCGAATAAGGACTGGGAGGGCTGCAATGTCACAGATCCCTCCGCCCGGGTACTGTCCAACTACGGTGACAGCGGAAAATAATCAGGAGGAAACAACATGGAACCGAAAGAGCAGCTGTACGAAGGAAAAGCCAAGAAGGTATTCACCACCGATGACCCTGAGCTTCTGATCGTGGCATACAAGGATGATGCCACCGCGTTCAACGGACTGAAGAAGGGCACCATCGTCGGAAAGGGTGTCATCAACAACAAAATGAGCAACCGGCTCATGGCAATGCTGGAAAAAAATGGAATTCCCACCCACTTTGTCAAGGAACTCAGCGACCGGGAGACCCTGGTCAAGAAGGCGCAGATCGTGCCCCTGGAGGTCATTGTCCGCAACATTTCCGCCGGCTCCTTTGCCAAGCACTACGGTGTGGAGGAAGGCATCGTGTTTGATCAGCCCACCTTTGAATTCTCTTATAAGAATGACGCGCTGGGCGATCCTCTGCTCAATACCAGCCACGCGCTGGCTCTGAAGCTGGCTACCGCTCAGGAAATTGAAACCATTCGTACCTACGCTCTGAAGGTCAACGAGCTGCTGAAGGCCTTCTGGCTCAGCTGCGGCGTGACCCTGGTAGACTTCAAGCTGGAGTTTGGCCGTCTTTCCGACGGCACCATCGTCCTGGCCGACGAGATCAGCCCCGACACCTGCCGCCTGTGGGATTCCAAGACCCATGAGAAGCTGGATAAGGATCGCTTCCGTCGGGATATGGGCGGTGTGGAGGAGGCTTACGCCGAGATCATGCGCCGTCTGGAAGCCCATCTGTAAGGAGGACGCGGAAATGGGAAACGCTGCAATCGTAGGAATCAACTGGGGCGATGAAGGCAAGGGTCGGATGGTGGATCTTCTGACCCAGGACTATGACATCGTGGTTCGTTATCAGGGCGGCGGCAACGCCGGCCATACCGTTGTCAATGAGTACGGCAAGTTCGCCCTGCATCTGCTGCCCTCCGGTATCTTCCGGAAAGGTGTTATGAATGTGCTGGGCAACGGTGTTGCCCTGGATCCGGAAAATCTCTGGAAGGAGATCGAGCAGATCACTTCCCAGGGCGTGGCCATCACCCCGGAGAATCTGATAATCAGCGACCGAGCCTCTCTGCTGATGCCCTGGCACCGGGAGCTGGACGGTTTGGAGGAGGCCAGACTTGCAGACAAGAAGTTTGGTTCCACCAAGCAGGGCATTGCCCCTTTCTATGCTGACAAGTACGCAAAAAAGACCATTCTTGCCGGGGAACTGCTGTATCCTGAGCATCTGCGGGAGCATCTGCAGGATCTGATGGAATGGAAGAATCTGACCCTGACCCGGATTTACGGCGCAAAGCCCGTGACCATGGAGGAACTGGAGGCCTGGATTGATAATTTCTGCAATCGGATCAAGCCCTTCATCCGTGACACCGGTGTCTATCTGCGCCAGTCTCAGAAGGACGGAAGGAAGATCCTCTTCGAGGCTCAGCTGGGTGCTCTGCGGGACTTAGACTACGGCATCCATCCCTATACCACCTCCTCCAACCCCATTGCGGCCTATGCCCCCGTTGGCTCCGGTCTGCCCAGTGTGAAGATCGATGAGGTCATCGGCGTGGTGAAGGCCTACTCCAGCTGTGTGGGCGAAGGCCCCTTCGTATGTGAAATGTTCGGCGATGAGGCCGAGGCGCTGCGCCAGGCGGGCTTTGAGTACGGCGCGAAAACCGGCCGTCCCCGCCGGGTGGGTCCGGTGGACATCGTGGCCACCCGCTACGGCGTTCAGTGCCAGGGTGCCACCAACATCGCCCTGACCAAGCTGGATGTGCTCAGCTATATGGACAGGATTCCTGTCTGCGCTCACTACCGGCTGAACGGCAGGATCACCGACGAGTTTCCCTTCCCTGCCCTGCTGAATGACGCCGAGCCTGTCATGGAATACATGGATGGCTGGAAATGTGACATTTCCGGCGTGCGCACCTGGGAGAATCTGCCCGTTCAGGCTCGGAAGTATGTGGAATATCTGGAAGCCGCCATCGGCTGCCGCATCGGCTATGTTTCCGTGGGACCTGAGCGGGACAGCATCATTCTGCGCTGAGAGAGGTAAGTCATGACAGATAAATACGAATCCCCCTTAAGCTCCCGTTACGCTTCGGACTACATGCTGAAGCTGTTCTCCATGGACACCCGGATCCGGACCTGGCGTAAGCTCTGGATTTCCCTGGCAAAGGCGGAAATGGCACTGGGGCTTCCCATTACCCCAGCGCAGGTGGCTCAGCTGGAGGCTCATGTGACCGACATCGACTACGAATGCGCCGCCGCACGGGAAAAAGAGGTTCGTCACGACGTGATGGCTCATGTCTACACCTATGGAAAGGCGGCACCCGACGCTGCCGGTATCATCCACCTGGGCGCGACAAGCTGCTATGTCACGGACAATGCGGACATCGTTCTCTACCGGGACGGCCTGAAGTACCTCCGGGGAGAGCTTCTGAAGGTGCTGGCAAATCTTTCCCAGTTTGCCGACACCTATAAAGCCATGCCAACCCTGGGCTATACCCACTATCAGCCGGCTCAGCTGGTCACGGTGGGAAAGCGGGCTACCCTGTGGATGCAGGATTTGCTGGCTGATCTGGAAGAGCTGGACTTTGTCATCAGCAGCATGAAATTCCTGGGCTGCCGGGGAACCACCGGCACCGAGGCAAGCTTTTTGGATCTGTTTGACGGAGATACTTCCAAAATTGACGAAATGAACCGGATGATCTCCGCCGACTTTGGCTTTACCAAGTGCTTTGCCGTCTGCGGCCAGACCTACCCCCGGAAGCTGGACAGCCGGATTCTGAATGCACTGTCCTCCATTGCCCAGAGCTGCTACCGGATGGCAAACGACATCCGCCTGCTGCAGCACGACCGGCAGGTGGAGGAGCCCTTTGAGAAGAATCAGATCGGTTCCTCCGCCATGCCCTACAAGCGCAATCCCATGCGCTGCGAGCGAATTTGCTCCCTGTCCCGGTACCTGATGGCCGATGCGCTGAACGCCCCCATGACCGCCTCCACCCAGTGGCTGGAGCGGACGCTGGACGATTCCGCCAACCGGCGGATTTCCCTGCCTGAGGGCTTCCTGTGCGCCGACGCGGTGCTGCGCCTTGCCCAGAACGTTACCGACGGCCTTCACGTCAACGAAAAGATCGTGGAGCGAGCCGTCCGGGAATATCTGCCCTTTATGACCTCTGAAAACCTGATGATGGAGGCCGTCA